>OHSG01000927.1_pt1 | contig 12704 bp, 7 predicted proteins | sample 1578601 | NCBI WGS metagenome assembly OHSG01 (sample SAMEA3879534, study PRJEB24766) | human gut metagenome | biome: human-associated habitat; feature: feces | place: USA | collected 1985/1987
ACGCTCCCAGATCTCGTTCTCGCCGTAGCACTCGGCCATCTTGGTGCCGGGCTTCACCGTGCAGGGGTACTTGCCCAGACGCATGGTGCCGCCCTTGGGGATGTTGCCCTGCTGGTCCGGCATCAGGGAGATGACGTTGTGGGCACCGTCCGGGGTGAACTCGCTGGAATTAGCGTCCTTGTAGCCCAGCACATTGCGGGCAAATTCAATGACCATGATCTGCATACCAAGGCAGATGCCAAAGCAGGGAACACGGTTCTCGCGGGCGTACTGGGCTGCCTGAATCATACCCTCAATGCCGCGGTCGCCAAAGCCGCCGGGCACGATGATGCCGTCCACATCCGCAAAGGCTTCCTTGCAGGCGGCCTGATCGGTCAGATCCTCGCTTTCCACCCAGCGGATCTCCACCTGACTGTCATTCTCAAACCCGGCATGATACAGGCTTTCCATCACCGAGAGGTAAGCATCGTGCAGCTTGACATACTTGCCCACCAGTGCAATGGTGCAGGTCTTGCTGCGAGTGGCAATGCGGGAGACCACCTGCTTCCACTCGGTCAGGTCGGCAGGGGGAACATCCAAGTGCAGCTGCTGCACCACTACATCGTCCAGACCGTTGGTGTGCAGCATCAGCGGGCACTGGTACAGGCTGGGCATGGTCAGGTTCTCGATGACGCACTCCGGCTTGACATTGCAGAAGGTGCTGATCTTGCGGCGGATATCGCTGCCCACGCTGCCGTCTGCGCGCAGAATGATGATGTCGGGGCTTACGCCCATGCCCTGCAGCTCCTTGACCGAGTGCTGCGCGGGCTTGGATTTGTATTCGTCCGAGCCGGAGATGTAGGGCACCAGCACCACATGGATGTAGCAGCAGTTCTCCCGTCCCTGCTCCAGACCAACCTGACGGATGGCCTCCAGGAAGGGCTGGCTCTCGATATCGCCGGTGGTGCCGCCGATCTCGGTAATGACCACATCCGCCTCGGTGGAGGAGGCCAGGTTATAGATGTAGCTCTTGATCTCGTTGGTGATGTGGGGGATGATCTGCACCGTCTGTCCCAGATAAGCGCCCTGACGCTCCTTGTTCAGCACGTTCCAGTACACCTTGCCGGTGGTCAGGTTGGAGTACTTGTTCAGATTTTCGTCGATGAAGCGCTCGTAGTGTCCCAGATCCAGATCGGTCTCGGTGCCGTCATCGGTCACGAACACCTCGCCGTGCTGCAGCGGGCTCATGGTGCCCGGGTCCACGTTCACATAGGGGTCCAGCTTCTGACTGGCCACCTTCAGGCCGCGGCACTTCAAAAGCCGGCCCAGAGATGCAGCGGTAATGCCCTTGCCCAGACCGGAGACCACGCCGCCGGTCACAAAAATAAATTTTGCCATAAAAATATACCTTCCTTTGTTGTAGAATAAAACTCTCCCATAAAAGGCCCGCTCCCGGCGCACCTCTTTCCCTGCGGGTGCGTGGCGAAGCCCTATGTCTCATTCGCTTCTGTCAGCGTACTCCTCCAGCACCTCCTTGGCGCTCTGGTAGACCTCGGCCATCCGCCAGCTGGAGTTCCAGGCGAAGCACACCGCATCCTGATCCTCGTCCACTTCATCTTTCATGCTGGCATCCTCGAAGGTAAATGTGCCAAGCCGGAGCCGCTCCGCCTCCCGGATGACCATATTCTTGATGGCTTTGAATTCTTCTTGCTGTGAGAGCGGCAGGTATTCTCTGGGTGAATCCTTGTAGTAACGCTCCAGCTCATCTCGAAGCTGATTCCACTGCTCATAGCACTGGGCCACCTCCGGGATCTTGGCCAACTCATCCACGATGGCGTCCACCTGGGCCTTCACCGGCTTTTTCAGGTAGCCGTACACTTTCTTGCCCTTGACCTCATAGCCGGCCTGCCACAGCAGCTCCAGCAGCGCATCAAAGCTGTCGGGCTTTTGTACCAGCGCATCGTCAATGGCCGCACAGATTCGCTCCCGGTGGGAGGGCTTCTTTTTGTCGCCCAGCCACTTGTTGTAGCTCTTGCCGTGGCGCTTTGGATTCTCCACGATGGAGTAGCCATTCTCGATGCAGATGGTATCGTTGAGCCGCCGCACGGCGCGGCTGCTGCCCCAAAAGTTTCGGAATTTTCGGGTTTGGCTGAGCGCGGTGGAGTTCCAAATCACATGATTGTGAATGTGAGCTTTGTCGATATGGGTGCAGACAATGTAGGCGTGATTGCCTTTGGTGAAGCGCTTGGCCAGCTCACAGCCCAAACGGTTCGCGTCCTCCGGTGTGATTTCACCGGGGACAAAGGACTGCCGCAGATGGTAGGCGATCACATCGTCCTCGCCGCGCACTCTGCCGGTCTTTTGGATGTACTGATTCTTGGTGAAAAGAAACTCGGCATCGGCGATCCTGCTGTCGCACTGCCAGCTTGTTATCAGCCTGCCGCCGTCTGTCTTTTGCGGATTTTCGGTGTAGTCGATGATAGCGCTGATGGCCTGTCCCACCGTGCGACCTTTGCCGGTGTGGAGAGGCATCAGGCGTGTGGTTGCCATGTCGGACACCTCCTTAAAAAGCAAAACGGCCTGCCGAAGCAGACCTCTTTGCACTATTCTATTTCTTCTGCATCATCCAGCACATCACAAGTGTGCGTGTACCCAAAACGCACTTCATATTGCTGCTGGGCAAGTGCTTTGACCTCGGTGCGGCGATCATGCGTCCTGCGCTTTAGCCAATCTTTTTGTTCTTTGGAAAGCTGCCACGGAAGATTCAGCAGCCGGTTGATTGCCAGCATCTCAGCTTTCTTTTCCGGTGGCAGAGCAGAACAGGCTTTGCAGATGTGGGCGGCATGGCCTTTGCCGGAAAATTTCTCATTTGACTTATATTCGCCGCAGATTTTACAGTAATGTCCGTGCTTCTTCATACTGGCCTCAGTCCGTTTCTGCTGCGGGCTTATTCTGCTTATCGCTGCATTTCCAGAGCGCCATCGGATGCTGCCCGATACGAGAGAGAATATCTGCGTCTTGGAAAAGCAGCTCCGGGCGATATTCCTGCTGGCCGAACGAAGTCCAGAAGGAAAGCTCCCGTTCGTCCGGCGTCAGCAGTTTTTCCAGATAGGCGATGACCTGTTCATGCGCCTGCTGCGCATCAAACCAAGTGCCACGGCGCAGTACCGGGATAAGGTCGGTTTTGACACGCTGCTGGGACACCGAGGCGATCTGCTCGAAATGGAATCGGTCTGGAACGCTGTCGGAGCCAATGGCGCTATAAAACATGACACACTTTTTCAGCATGGGTTCCTGCGATTCGTCAAACAATCCATACTCCATCATTGTATGTATGTCATAGAGGTCGCGGGGAGCTGCGCGGTTAAGAAGTGCAACGATCTTTGAACCGTAGATTTCCAGCGGATCGACGCTCAAAACAGTAAGCTCCTGTTCCAGCCAAGGCAGATTGACTGTCCTGCGCACCGGCGCTAACACATGGCAGCGAAGCATATAATTGATCTCGATTTTGAGGTTGTCTTTCATCCCACCGGCATTTTGGTACTCATAAACAAAGGAGTCCAGCGCATGATACGTTTTAGATTTCTGGCTCAGATGATACCCTGCGGCGGCCATGTATTTACTGATCCGTTCCGTGATCTGCTTCCGTATTGCAAGCATTTCTTCACGGGGAAGATTTTCAGAAAAGTCCATGTCAATGTCAACAGACAGCCGGGGTAAATTGAAGATAGTCAGGTTAATGGCCGTTCCGCCTTTCAGCGCCAGCGCATTGGAAAGCAGTGCATCCTTTTGAATAGAATCCAGCACATCGGCCAGACGGCAGACCTTTTCAAAGGTATCACGGACGAAGCCCAATTCACGGGCTTTCTTGCCCAAAGCCATTCTGTCAAATTGCATCATAGTCTGTTACCCCTTTATCTATCATGTGCATCAGATTTTTCGGTGCATACAGCTTCCAGTCCTCGTGCCAGATGAAGCCTTGGCTCTCGCTTGATAAATAGGATTTTCCTTTCGGGAGGTGCGATTTGCACATGGCGAAAAAACTATCAGAGAGGCCGAGACTGGCTGCAAAGGCGGACAGGATATAGCCCGTTTTTTGATAGAGGAAGCCGCTTTCATACTCCGCGAGGCAGGCCGAAAGCGCTGCTTCATCCAGCGTGGGGATCAGCGCAAGGCAGCGCAAAAGTTCTTCCAGCCCACCGATTTTCTCAAACAGATTGATGGAATCAATCACCGTCCGCTCCAGCGTTGTGACACGGATGCCGTTTATCTCGGTGATACCGCCAGTAATGCGCGGGGCAATCCGCCGGTATGTCACGCCGTCGTATTCAAAATCCCGGAACCGGCTCTCGCTGGTCACTTGCGTTTCGTAAAAGACCTGATTGCTGTAACCGTAAAACTCGAAAGCGCTGTGATACGATACAGCGGCATCGTTACTGATGTGAGAGGCAATCACATAGCGGTTGGCAATGGGCTGTTGAGTTTCCAGACTGATAGCAACATACAAATCCCGCTTTACGCGCTCAATGTAGCCTTTCTTTTGATACTCACGGCAAAGCCACTTTGCCGCCGCTTCGCTACCAGTGATCTGCTCCAGATCGTTTTTGCTGAAGCAGCCTAATTCCAGCAGCTTCTCATAGTGCTTCATAATGCTCACCTCTCTAACGTTCGTAGACATTATAGCACAGAGAGATAGTTTTTACAATCTCTTTGAGTAAAATCAAAAACGAGATTTATGAGAAAACAAGCCGAGGCGTTCGCCCCGGCTTGCGCTTTAACTATGGATGAAGTTTTTCATGGCAGCGTTCACGTCTTGCAGCTTGCCAAGTCCCTGCACCGCCAGCAGCGGAAGTCCCATCGGGCTGATCAGAAACGCCAGCACAAGGAGGATAATGCCGTTTTTTACAGAGTAGGTAATCATCACGGCGAAAGCCAGCAGGGAGAGCAGTCCGCTTGCCAGCTTGAACACGAAGCCAGAGCAGGACAGCAGCCCCGCGCACAGCCAGACGAACAGGGACAGGATAAGCGATAGCGGCACAAGGATAATTTTCAGAATAGACATTTGACGGCCTCCTTTTCAAAGACGTTATGCTTTTCTAATATCAGAATACCATGACAGCACGCGCTTTGCAACAATGCGGGGCTTTTGTGCGAACAGGGGCGGCGGTTATTCCGCCGCCCCTGTGACTTATTTCAGCGCCGCCAGCGAGGAAACGATTTTCTCTACCGCCGTCCATATCCGTTCCTGACTTTGCTGAATGTCCTCCAGATCGGTTTCGTAGATGCGGCCTGTTTCGTGGGCGCGGCGGGTGAGCTGGTTGAGGTTGTTGCTGGAATACCGAAGAAGAGACACCAGCTCCCGCAGCTCCGGAAGGTCGAGCTTCACCACATATCCGTCAATCGCCATCTTGCGGAGATACGCCGCCATGTTGGTGGTGCCGAACTGTGCCATCTTCGTTTCAATCATTTCCCGCTCCTGCGGCGTGACGCGGAATTTGAGCTGAATATCCCGCTTGCGTTTTGCCATCGCTCAACGCTCCGGGGCTTTGGACTTCGCCGAAATTTTCGGCGAAGTTGTTTCAGGCGGCTTTTTCAGCTTGTCCCGGACAGAGGTTTTCTGCCGCTCCTGCGCGTAGGCTTTGCGGGTCTGGCTGAGAAACAGATCGACCAAACCGGGATGGCTGCTGACGGCCAGATAGCAGTTGCGGTCAGTACCCCATGCGTCAGGGTTAGCGGGAATGGACATGGCGTTGGCCCAAGCCCTGTTGTCGGGAGAATAGCGCCTGTCCCAGTCCGCTTGACAGACGGTGATGGCGAGGATATAAAATGCGCGGTCATAGCCGAACTGCTGCACCACCTGATCGACCGCCGCTGCATCCAGCCGGTTATCCCGGTAGTGGTCACGGATGGCGGCTTCAATCGCTTCCTTGCAGGCCGTGTTCGCCTGATTGGATGCGCGGTAGGCAGCAAGCTCGTCATGCTCTCTGGCGTAGGCTGCCGGGTGCTTGTAAACGGGGAGATTTTTCATTATCGTGCCTCCATTTCTTTTTTGTGGGGCTTTTCCAGTGCGCTATGAACAGGCGGCGCTTTCAACCTGTCCAGAACGGAAGGCCGCGCCGATTTTGCAATCGCTTGCTCAGGCTGCGGCTGTCCCTTGCCGTCCAGATTCAGCTCCATGTCCAGTTCGATGAGCCGTGCAGTCTTTGCGGTCAGCTCCTGCTCCTGCGGGAACGGCTTACCGACCTCGGCCTTTGCCGCCGCCTGTTGGTTATAGAGGTTTTCAAGCTGCTCCTGAACGCTGCGCAAACGCTCCGGCATTTTATCCAGCGCGTTCTCGATGCGGACAAGATTGCCTCTGGCATCCGAACCGAGTTCAACGCGATGGGTCATCCGGCCTTTCAGCGTCAGCGTGTACGTTTTCCACATGGAATCAAAAGCAACGGACATGGTAAAGCCGCGATAGCTGCCGATCTGTACCGGGTCTTTGCCCTTGACCTCCTTGCAGGTGTCCAGCAGCGCGGCACCGGCGTTTTCCTTATCGGTGAGCCGGTCGCCGCGAATCTCCATGCCGACAAAGCCCTCTGCCGGGAGCGGATGCGCCGCGAGGGTCTGCATATCCGCATCCAGCCCACGAACAAAGCCCTTGTGTTCTTCTATCTTTTCCGGGAAGTATTTCAGCAGACTGTCCTCCAATCGGAATTGCTTGCTGTTGTGGTCTGCCTTCATAATTTTGAGCTTGGACACCTCGATGTCCAAATCCATGCGCTCTTTGATGCGGGGATCACCGGCGCATAGCGCTTTGATCTCCGCAAAGGACAGCGCCGTAGCGTCCACGTCCTCACAGGAACGAACCGGGGATTTTGAGGTCATGATCTGAGAGATGAATTTTTGCTTGTTCTCAACGGTTTGCCAGAGGTAGGCGTCAAACGTCCCTTCGGTCACATAGCGGCAGACATGAACGAGCTTGTTCTGATTGCCCTGACGCTCGATGCGGCCTTTTCTCTGCGTGAGATCACGGGGACGCCACGGGCAATCCAAATCGTGAAGTGCGACCAAACGATCCTGCACATTGGTGCCCGCGCCCATCTTGGCCGTGCTGCCCATCAGGACGCGCACTTGACCGCTGCGTACCTTTGCGAACAATTCCCGCTTTTTGACCTCCGTATTGGCGTCGTGGATGAACGCGATCTGTTCTGGGGGCATACCGGCGTCAATGAGTTTTTGACGCACATCCTCATAGACCGTGAACGGCGTGTCGGAGCTTTCCTCCAATGAAATCGCGCTCTCCAGCGCATGGATTTCCGGGCTGTCCAGCGTACCGGGGGAAGCCTTTGCCGCCCGCTGCGAGGGCGTGGTCTTTGGCGTAGAAATGTCGCAAAACACAAGCTGTGTCAGTTTTTCCTCCTCGCCGTCGCGCCAGTATTGGAGAATGTTCGCCACGCACTGATTGACCTTGGTGGTTTCCTCGTCGGGGAGCATGGGATTGATGATGCGCTGGTCAAGCCCCAGCTTGCGTCCGTCCGAGGTGATTTTGAGCATATTGTCCACATCCGGGCTGACCGCACCGCTGTGTACCTTGGACGCTCGTTCCGAGAGGGCTTTTACCATGTCCTGCTGGATCTGTGTGGGTTTGGTGGCGATGGTGTGATACGCAACCTCCGGCGTGGGCAAGTGGAGCTGATCCGCCGTTTTGATGTCGGCGACCTCTTTGAACAGATTCATCAATTCGGGTAAGTTGAAAAACTTTGCAAAGCGCGTCCTTGCCCGGTAACCGGTTCCCTCCGGGGCAAGCTCCAGCGCGGTGGTGGTTTCACCAAAGCGGCTTGCCCAGCAATCGAAGTGGCTCATGCCCATCTCTTGCAGCCGGTCATGCTGTAAATAGCGCTGAATGGTGTATAGCTCCGTCATGGAGTTGGAAACCGGGGTGCCGGTGGCAAACACCACGCCGCGCCCACCGGTCAGCTCATCCATGTAGCGGCACTTGGAGAACATATCCGAGGATTTCTGCGCATCGGTGGTGGAAAGCCCTGCCACGTTGCGCATCTTCGTATAGAGGAAAAGATTTTTATAATTGTCCGACTCGTCCACAAACATCCTGTCTACGCCGAGCTGTTCAAAGTAAATCACATCATCCTTGCGGTCGCTGGCTTGCAGCTTTTTCAGCCGCGCCTCCAGCCCCTTTTTCGTGCGCTCCAAGCTCTTGATGGTGAAGCTGTTGCCGCCTGCGAGCTTGGTATCCTGAATACCATCGGTGATTTCCTCAATCTGCTGGTGAAGGAGCTGTTCCTGCCGCTCCGGACTGATGGGGATACGCTCAAACTGGCTGTGGCCGATGATAACGGCGTCATAGTCGCCGGTGGCGATACGGGCGCAGAATTTCTTGCGGTTGCGGGTTTCAAAGTCCTTCTTGGTAGTGACAAGGATATTGGCCGAAGGGTAGAGCCGCAGAAATTCGGATGCCCACTGTTCCGTCAGATGGTTCGGCACGACAAAAATGGATTTCTGGCACAGTCCCAATCTCTTAGATTCCATCGCAGAGGCTACCATTTCAAAGGTTTTTCCCGCGCCGACCTCGTGTGCCAGCAGCGTATTCCCGCCGTACAGCACATGGGCGATGGCGTTTTTCTGATGCTCTCGGAGGGTGATTTCCGGGTTCATACCGGAGAAAACGATGTGGCTGCCGTCATACTCGCGGGGACGAGTGCTGTTCATTTCCTCGTTGTATTGCCGTACCAGCGTTTCGCGGCGCTCCGGGTCTTTCCAAATCCAGTCCTTGAACGCATCCCGGATAAGCTGCTGCTTCTGCGCGGCAAGGGTGGTTTCCTTGGCGTTGAGGACGCGGCGCTCCCGTCCGTCTGCATCCTCTATGGTATCGTAGATGCGAATATCGCGGAGGTTCAGCGCATCCTCCAGCAGCCGGTAGGCGCTGGCACGGTCTGTGCCGTAGGTGGTGAATGCCGCCACGTCGTTGTAGCGCACCATGCTCTTGCGGGAAACCTGCCATTCTGCGGTGTACGGGACATAGCTGATCTCAATCTGTCCGCGCAGATAGCGAGGCGTTTCAAAGGTTTCATACATGAATTGCTCGATGTACTTCTTATCAAGCCATGTCGCACCCAGACGCACCTCAATCTCGCTGGCTTCAAGGTCTTTCGGCTGTGCGGCAATCAGGGCATCCACATTTCCGGCAAAGAACGGGTCACGCGCTGCCACACGCTGCGCGGTGCGAAGCTTCTGCCGGACGTTGCCAGAGAGATATTCGTCCGCCGTCTGCCAGCCCTTCGCCCAATGCTCGCCGCCGTCCTGCAAGTCAAACGGGCCGCTGTTGGGTTCCTTGTAAATGACACCCTTCAAATCCTCAACGATCTGCGGGATTTTCTCGCTGCCGCCCATGAGGGAGGCCATAAAGTCGAGATCGACGCAGGCTTTTTCTCCGATGCAGACAGCAAGGGCTTCGCTGGCGGTATCCACAGAATCTACGCTGCGCTGCTGCTTGATAGTGCGCTTGTGGAACATATCCGCCTTGCGCTCCAGCTTTCCGTCGTCATCCAGCACTTCCAGCGAACACAGGAGGTAGTAAGAGGAATCGTCAGAGAACGCAAGACGGTTCGCCCGGTCATTGATCAGGCCGTGTTTTGCGGAGAACGCATCATAGAGGCGGTTTAGCTCGGCCTGTGCTTCCTGAATCCGGCTTTCTGCGCTGTACTCGTCCATTTGCAGGGCAATCAGCTCATTCACGCAATCCCGCAGCGCGACCATGCCCTTGACACGCTCGGCGGCGGTGGCGTTCAGCTCCGGTTTGACCATGCGGCTGTTTTCCCGGTAATACACCTCGCCGCCCACCACGGTGTAGGAGTAGTTTTTCACATTGGGGTCTGCGGGGATAGACGTGTCGATCTGTTCGCCCTCGCCCAGCTCTGGCAGTTCCGCCTCCTGATAGGTGCCGCGAATGTTTTTCACGGCATTATGGAGCTGATCTGCAAGTGCCAGCCCCTCAATGGGGACAACGGTGAAATCCTGCTTGCCGTATTGGGTGCTTTCGGAGGTCTGCCTGCCGAGGATCATCTCCGGGTGGTCAACAAAATAGCGGTTGATGGCAAAGCCATCCTCGTTCTGGCCGAGGTGTACCCAATCCGGTTGGATCTCAATGGGACGGTCACGCTTTTGGAGAAAGAGAATGTCCGAAACCACATCCGTACCGGCGTTGGCGCGGAACGCATTGTTAGGCAGACGAATGGCACCCAGCAGCTCCGCCCGCTGCGCGATGTACCTGCGGACTTCGGGCGATTGCTTGTCCATCGTGTAGCGGGAGGTCACAAACGCGATCACGCCGCCCGGACGCACTTGGTCGAGGGTTTTGGCAAAGAAGTAGTCGTGAATGGAAAAACCGAGCTTGTTATAAGCCCGGTCATCTACCTGATATTGTCCGAACGGGACGTTGCCCACGGCGAGGTCGTAAAAGTCTTTTCTGTCCGTTGTTTCAAAGCCCGCGATGGTAATGTCCGCCTTGGGATAAAGCTGCTTGGCAATGCGTCCGGTGATGCTGTCCAGCTCCACGCCGTAGAGCTTGCTGCCCTGCATCTGCTCCGGCAGCAGGCCAAAAAAGTTGCCGACGCCCATAGACGGCTCCAGAATGTTACCGCTCTGGAAGCCCATATTGCCGACCGCTTCATAGATTGCCTTGATGACGGTGGGGCTGGTGTAGTGGGCGTTCAGCGTGGACGCTCTGGCCGCAGCGTATTCCTCCGGGGAGAGTGTGGCGTACAGCTCTGCAAACTCGTCCGACCAGTTTGGCTTATTCTCGTCGAAGGCATCCGCAAGACCGCCCCAGCCCACATAGCGGGAGAGGATTTCCTGCTGCTCCGGGCTGGCCTGTAAGCCCTCAAACTCCAGCTCTTGCAGGAGGCGGATAGCCGCCATATTTGCCCGAAACTTTGCTTTTGCGCCGCCGACGCCGAGGGCATCATCGGTGATGTGGAAATTCTGCGCGTTGCGGTGGCTTGCTGCCTTGAAGTCCGCATAAGCGGCCTGCTCCGCAGCGGCAACGCTGGGAAATCCCTGCCACTCGCCGTCAATGGGGACGGATACCGCAGGACGGTGTGCGGGAGGCTCGTCGATCTCAGCCCGTGAGATGGCATCATCAAAATCAGGCACAAACTCGCCCATTTCCGAGAGTGCCGCGCGCCCTTCCTGCTCCAGAATCAGCCTTTCTTCCTCGCTCATGGCGGGCGGTTCAGGCTCGGCGGGTTCCGCAGAGGGCGGGTCATGCTCCGGCTCGTCAAAGCGCAGGGTGCGAATCTCCACATCATAGGGGAGGTTGTTTTTGTCACCGGGATATACTGCCATGGTTTCCTCGGTGTAGGCGGGTTTTGGTTCTTTTTCGGGGACAGCCGTATTCTCTGCGGCGGTCTTTTCCGGCTGCGGATACCGCTCCATGAGCCGCGCGAAGCTCTCCCTGCTCTCCGCACGAGAGATAGGGTAGAGAAGCGATGGGTCGCGGAGAGAAATATCAAAAAGCCCGATGCGCTCAATAATGAACGGCTTGCCGTCCTCCAAATATACCGTATCGCCTGCGGAATATGGGAACGGTTCTCTCTGCGGGGCAGGAGCTGCTTCCTCCGGCGCGTGCCATCGGTATTGCTCCACGTCCTCATCCGAAACATGAATGAGGTCGCTGAAATCGAGGTTTTCCAGCTCGTTGGTAATAAGCTCCTGCAAAGAGGCGTACTGCCGGGTTTCCAGATGCTCATCGTCCAGATAGCGCTCCAGCCGATAATTCACAAGGTCGATGTTCACCTGAATGGGGATCTCGTCATCGGTGACGGTGGTGTAGACGACGCCGATCTTGGTGGGGTCGCTGAAATCCGCCTCTGAGCCGTATTCACTCCGGCAGAAGTCGGAGATCAGTCCCTTTGCACGTTCCATGAGCGCCTGCTCCGCAACACGCTCCGCATCCTGCATCACACGCTGGATAAATGGATCGCTGTTCAGCTTTTCGGGGTCAACTACTTTGCCGCCCACGATGCCGCGCTCGGCGAGGGTTTCCCGAATGACAACAGGGTCAATATCATCGAAATTGTCGCGTTCCGCCTCGGTGTAGAATTTATCCTCGCGGATGAGCTGCGCCAGTCGCCGCTGCACCTTCGGCCATGTCAGTTCGGCGGTTTCCGGGCTTCCAGCGCGGACGATAAAGAGATTGTTGCCCTCCTTGCCGCCGTACTCGTGAGCAAGCCATGCAGCAGTTTCTTTTTCACGTCCGTGCTGCTGCATATACCGCACTACGGCGTGTTTGCTCTCGATATTTCCGTTCCATGCACGGAGTGCATCGTCTATATCGTCCTGCGAGAGCGGTCGCAGCAGATCGTGAAGCCGCTCATAGGTTCCCTCAAAAACCTCCTGATGTAAGCGGCTGCGGAATTCTGGAACATCCGAAAATAGCCGGATAAGCTCCATATCTTTTGAATTGAGAACGGCACGGCGCACAGCGGCATTACACTCGATTTCCGCATTTTCCCGGTCAGAGTGACCGCAGGCGTTGCGATAGGCCGTATCCTCCGAAACCGCTGCCATCACCACCGGCCTGTAATGCTCCAAACGTTCCTGCACCGTGGGCTGAACTTGCTCTGCGGCGGGGTCGCGGAACACCCTCGTGCCGTCCGCGCCGAACTCTGCTTCATAAGCATTGATGGCGGCTTCTGCTTCATGGTCGATAGAGCGCAGCGTGT
>OHSG01000932.1_pt1 | contig 12652 bp, 10 predicted proteins | sample 1578601 | NCBI WGS metagenome assembly OHSG01 (sample SAMEA3879534, study PRJEB24766) | human gut metagenome | biome: human-associated habitat; feature: feces | place: USA | collected 1985/1987
TTTCGCGCCCGTTTGGGTCAAATCTGGGTCAGGTCGCATGACTGCAAAAATGCGGTCGTTTTTCGAGAAAAGAAAGTGGAACGATAAGCGGGATACTCCGCAAGCTTCGCTTGCTCCGTGCCGATTGCATTTTCTTATGTTTTCTGCATTGCATGCAGAAAAAGCGGCGCTTTTGCGCCGCAAAAATGCATTCGGTCGAACCACAGCGCTTCTCGCGCCACGTATGCCCAGCCAAAACAAAAAAGCCATTCCTTACGGAATGACTTTTTGTTTTGGTGGAGATAAGCGGGATCGAACCGCTGACCTCATGACTGCCAGCTGCGATCGGTTCGTGATATTGAGTGTTTTCGCATCAAATACGTTTGTTCCGTCAGCGGAAAATGCGGAATTTCACAGCAATTTCCCCATTGCATCCACACGCTTCCGCACACACTTGGGTCACAATCTGGGTCAGGGGATAGGGGAGCAGTTCTGCCGGAGTGGACATGGATTGTAACTTGAATTTTGTCGATAGTCAAGTCATACTGTGAACCGAACAGATTATTGTCACGGACACAGACCTGAACGGTAGATTGCTACCAAACAGAATTTATGAATGCAAACCTCAAAGCAGTTGGCTCCCTGCACACCTTCTATCCTACGGCCTGCGTCAGCACACATGCCGTTGTGCTCTGCGACATGAACGGCAGGCAAATGCCGCTCTCACCCGCGCCGACCAGCAGCTCTGTGCCGCTCGGGCTGATCAGGAGGGGATACGTTTCACACAGATACATCGGACCGTCCGTGACGCCGTAGTTATTGCCGCCCACAAGCGACAAGCTGAGCGTCACATAACTCGGCCCGTCCGGAATGGTCTGAATCGTCCAGAAACCGCTCCACATCTCCTCAATGTCGTCGCTGTCTTCATATACCCACTCCAGATCGACCGTACCGCCCGTCTCATCCTCAGGATAGAAGCGCAGCGAGAAATAGGCATAGCGGCTGGTTTCCCCTACCATGGTTTCTGTGATCCAGCCCATGCCGTCACGCTGCGATCCGGCAAGACCGAGCGCGGTCATGCCGCTCCAGCCGTCGGCAAGCCACGCGGAAAACTCGGCCGGGGCGTTGTACCAGGCATATTCCGTAAAGTCAAACGAAAGATAGTCTCCAGCTTCCGATATACACGGCGCAAGATGGCTCGTCGCGTCGAGGGACGGCTCCCATTCACAGGTATTCCCGTTGTTGTCGGTGATAAAGACCTGGGTGTCGGCCTCATATGCAACGCCGTCGAGATTCGCAAAGAGCAGCACCGGCTCGCCGCTCTCCGACCGGTAGAGCACCTCCGTGACCTCGTCGGTCTGTGTTTTTTCGTTCCACTGCACACGGTTGATCGCAACCGTCGCGTTCTCGTCGACCGGCACGATGCAGTACAGATGCCCCGCACCGCCGATAATATGCTCCTCGTCGATCTCGGCGATGAAGGGGTATTCGAGGAGCATGGCCTCATTGGTTTCCCACAGCCATGCGGGGAAGCCCGCCTCGAAGCCCTCGTCAAACAGCCCGCCGACATAACCGAGATATGCCGCGCCAAACATGGTCATTGGAAAGTCGATCCTATCCCGCAGCCATCCAAGCGAGTTTTCTGCCTCCTGTGAAAACCCGTATTGCACCGGCTGTGTGTCTGACGCCTCGTCGCGTGACGTGCGATCACGCATATCATTTTGCAATGGAGCTTCCTCCGGCTGCTTTTCAGGCGTTTTTTTGTTGGGTTTTGTAGGCATTTTTACCTTATCTGTACTTGTTCTCGATTCGTTAGGCTCTGTTTGCGTCTTCTGTACACAGGCGCAAAGCGACAGCAGCAGAACCAGTGCCAGCAACAGCGCGAGTATTTGTTTGGGTGTTGTTTTCATAGCCGCTCCTTTCAGAATTTTCCGCTTCGGCCGGAACCGCCGCCGCCGGATTCGCTGTAACTGCTTCCGCTGCTGGAAGAGCTGCGCTCGATCTTCCGGCTGGAGGTCGTCTTATGGGTGAAATGATCTGTTTGCTCCGTAAGCCGGAGTCCCGCGGAGACGTAGTCGTTCGCGGTTGCTTTTTTTGATACGGTCTCCATTTTCCGCCATATCACAGCGACGACCGCGGCTGCTGCCAGCAGGGAAAGACCGATCACGATAAGGAGCGGATAGAACAAGCTCGCCCGGACGGGCTTTCCTGCGGAAGCCTTTTCCAGATAGACGCTGCATTCTTTGACGTAATCCTCAAAGCCGCCGTACCAGTCGTTCTCGCCGAAATTGTCGAGGAAGACCTTTTCAAGTTTTTGCTGACCATAGCTGTTGAACGCATACTCACAGCGTGAGCCGTAGCAGAACATTGCCCAGTCGCGATCATCCATGCTGAGCAGGAGCATGATCCCGTCGCGGTTCGGTCCTTCGCCCATGGTGTATTCATGGTAGATGGTGTAGGTCGCCTTATAGACGCCTTCAGAATGGAAGTCCCGATAGTCCTCCACGGTTACGATGTAAACGCCGACGCCGTATTTTTGGGAGACGCTTTCCGCCATCTTTTCCAGCAGCATATTTTCGTTTTCGCTGAGAAGTCCGGCCGCGTCCGTCACATAAGAAAGTTGTGCGCCTGTCTGCTCAGCCGCGGCTGCGTTCACGCAGAGCACAAGGCAGAACAGAAGCACCAGCAGGAGACAACGTATTCTTTTTTTCATGTCTCAGCCCTCCCTATCGCGCCAAAAGCAGCAGCGCGGTCACACTGATGGCGATAAGAGGTGCCGCGATTGCCGCAAACAGGCCAATTACCCGTTTCGTGCTGACCGGAAGGTTGCCGACAAGCTTGCCTGTCTGACCGTTCATGGCAAAGAGGAAGTCTTTTCCCTCCCACCTTGTGTTCAGGATCCAGACGGGAAGCAGTGCGTAATGCACCTTGCCGCGCTTCAAGTGGATATCCCGGCTCGTTTCATTGCAGCTGGTGTAGCCCGAAACCGTGCGTTCCAGTGCGCTCAGCAGCGAGCCCGCGCAGCGCGTGTCCGCCCGCTCCCGGCTGTCTTCGACGCTGACATCATATTTGTCCGCCAGAAATCCGGGCAGATACGCTGTGGAAAATGGCCTGAGCTCCGCGTAATCATACGGTTCGATGGAGTCCATATAATCGTCCGGCATTTTGCTCGACGCGTCCACCGGGATCTTTTCAAAGCCAATGGAACCGGCGCGTCTTACATCATAGTGTCTTGTCTCCGTGATCTCATAGTCTCCTGAGGTGTAGGTATGTACCTGCGTAGCATGGAATTGCGCACTTCCGCTGGCTTCGCCGTCGTACATCCAGAAAGGAACATACACGCCTTTGATCTCCTCAAGATGGTTAGCTTTGGAGAACGTTGACGGCAGCAGGGGCTTTTTGAGATAGTGTTTCTTTAATGCCTTGATGGCATCCTCCTTGCTCAGCTTGAAGGGCAGCACAAAATCGGGCTTTAAAATGCCGCTGAACTGCCCCGGAAGTACCGACGGATTTCCGCAGTACGGGCAGGACGTGGCTGCGGTCGTCGCGTCGCAGAGCAGCTCCGCGCCGCACGACGGGCAGCAGTAGGCCTTCATGCCGACCGCATCCGCGCCCCAGTCCTCGCTCAGACCGGAAGCATCCCAGTCAGAGCCGTCTGCGGCAGTCTGTTGTTCTTCCACTTCAGCAGTTTTTTGAGCCGCTTCCGTTTCTTCCTGCTTCTGTGCCGCTTCCGCTGCTTTCGCTTCTTTTTCCGCATAGAGCGCCTCAATTTCTGCGATATCGAAGCTCGAGCCGCAGTAATCGCACTCCAGCCTGCCGGATTCTCCTACAAAATGGAGCGGTCCCGTACAGGCGGGACATTGATAATTTGTGATTTGTGTTGCCATCTAAGTTCCTCATTTCTCAGACCAGTGTTGCAGCCCACAAGGGCAGATTGCAGTGCCGAACACAGTTATGATCGTGTTATTCCGGATATGTCCCGCAGGCTCACTGCTTGTGATAGATCGTGTTCGTGTCTCTTATGACGTTTTCTTCCGAATCGTACAAGACGCACATATCCGCCGCCGCATGATCGCTGTTTCCCAGCACGATCTCCTGCAGGTGCTCCGCTACGTCCTCACTGTATTCTCCGCCGAAATACGGCGTCTGAAATGCGGACTCGACGCACAGCTCCCAGCCATTCCACTTCTGCTCCGTTTCGTCGAACCACAGCTCCGCCGCACGCAATTCGCTCCCGTCTGCGTCCGTGGAAAACACATATTTTTGCAGACCATCCTCGGAGATCCACGTGCCCTCGAGCAGCGCAAAAACATCGCGTGTCTGCTCATGCTCGGCGCTCTCCCGCTCTGCCTGCGCCTGCCGCTCCGCATCGCTGTAATACCGCGCCTCGTCTCCCATCGTCATCATACCGTAATCCAGCCAGAACGTATCCGCCAGCCACGCAAACTGCGGAGAATCCAGATAGCGCAGATGATAGACCGTATCGTGGTCTTTATCCTCAATCGTGAGTCCGCTGATTTGTTCTGCAAAATCCGCCTGAACTGTCAGAATGCCGTTTTGAAAGGAATATTCAAACTGATCTCCCAGATCTTCAAAATTCGCGTCGTAGCAGCGGATAGGCGTGTCCTTGAACTGCCCGCCGCGGTAATAGAGCTTCATGACCCCCGGGCTGTAAACGGTTTTTTTAATGTGGAAGTCGTCAAAAAGAACCGATGTCTCAGGGTACTGATAAGTGCGCACATCAGCGCCGCCGCAGGCGGTCAGACCGAACAGCCCCATCCATAGACCTGTCATGATGAGGAACGCCTTGAGCTTCACAGTATCCCCTCCGTTTCTCCGCAAATAGCCGGATTCTCCCACTCCAAATTGGGGCGGGAGCCGGTTTTCATATAAATTCTCAGAAGGACGCTGCCCTTACTGGAACGTCATGTTGTTGAGAATGATGTCGGGCATCGTTCCCGGGACGCAGTCCATATTCCGAAGCCCGATGGAAAGGGCGCGGTTGTCGTCAAGCTGCGCGATATACTGAATCCATTCGTAGCCGATGTACTTATAGGTGCGGCCGCGGAAGGTGATGCCGCCGACCACGCGGTCTTCGATATCCTGATAGTTTTCGAATTTGTCCTTGTAGGAATCAAATTTTTCAACGGTCTCCCTTACCTCAAACTGGATAGCGCCCGCACCAAACGCTGTGGGATCGTCGTTTTCCACCAGGCAGCGCGGTCCATCATCGTACGACCAGCCGGATACCGGGATCTTCGTCATGATCTTGACCTTCACATCGTCTTTTGCAAACTGGGCGATTTCCACGGAGAAGTCCTTCATCTCGGCGTTTGCAGACGCTGCCTTGTTCGCCTCGGCGGCCTCGGCCTTCACGATGTCCAGATACTTTTCTATGGCTTCTGTGCCGGAGAAGCCGCTGGTGTTGTACGCACTCACCGTATAAACGCCCGACTCGTTTTCCTTAAAATTGACGTAGATGAAATGGGAGTCGTCGTCCTCAGAGATCCATTTGTAGTAGCGGTAGTTTGCCTTCATGTGGTCGCTGTACTCTTCCTTGACGAACTGACCTTCCACGCCGAAGTAGGCAACAATATCCTCGTAAGTAGCGTCAAAAATATTATTATTGACCTCGTTCATCCAGACGTAGCCCTTCTGTACCTGCTCTTCGGTCACGATGCCGTCTCCGCCGGATGCCGCAGCGTCCGTCTGGGTGAGCGGGGCGCTGTCATGCGGATTGAAGTCGTTCGACGGCTCTTCTCCGATGGCGTCCGGCATGGGCATGCCCGCGTCAATCAGCGGCAGGTACCAGTCGGTATAGCGGTAGGGATATGTATCTTCCTCCATGTCATCCCAATAGAGCCCCCACGGGCGCAGATAGATGTCGTAGTGGAACTCGTCATCGCCATCTTCATAGTCGCCGCTGATCCAGATCATGTCGTCATAGTCCAACAGCGCGGGATCAACGATCCAGTCGGCATGCTCCAGGGCCACGTTTGTGAACCAGCCGCCCTCGGACATCACCGTGCCGTGCTCGCCGGTTCCGGCTTCGCTCAGACTGACCTGCGCGGAAGCCATGGGTTCGGACCTCGTGTAGTCCTCGTCCCAAAGCGTGATCGTGCCAGTGTAGTCCGTGCCGATGTCAATGACGCCGCAGACATCCCACCATTTTCCCTCCATGCTCTCGTAGTAGCCATAACAGCCGCTCATCTTCCACCAGCCGTACCATTCGCCGTTCCACCAGTCGAGCAGTGCATCGCCAGTCTCGGCTGGATCGGAGGTCAGCGTGCTGTCAACGGGCGGTTCATCGCCGGTCGTATCAGCTGCGGGAGTCTCACGATTCAGTGAGGATGGGTCAATGGTGATCTTGCCGCTTTTCTTGCCGAGGAACTGCTCGAAGGTTGCCTCGACTGGACTGGTCGTGTCCTGAAGCAGATATGCTGTCCGGACTTCCACCGTTGCGCCCGGAGCGACGTCTGTAAACTGGCCTTCTATCACGGTTTCAAAGGTGTCGTAGTCGGCAAAGACGGTTGCAGCTTCCAGTTCTACGCCGTTTTGCATGAGCGTTTCATCGACGCTCCAAAGATACGACGCATTCTCCTTGCCGTTGTTTGTGAAGTCCAGTGTCAGAACGATCGCGTCACTTCCGTCCGAATCTTCCATGATGCACGCACCCTTGTAGAGCAGCTCATAGTCACCGAGCTTGATCAAATTGGAGTCTTTCGCCTTATCTTTGCCGCAGGCGGTAAGGCTGCTGAGCAGCATCAGCGCCGTAAGAAGCAGGCATAGAAGCTTGGTCTTCGTCTGTTTCATAATTCCCTCCCAATATCCTTCAGGGATGCACAAATCTGCCGATCAACAGAAAATAACATATCATTCCGGCAAAAACAACAGTGCATCCCTGAGACATTTTGCTTTCCTTATTTCTTTTCACGCTGGATAAGATTCCCATCCTTGTCGGTGAACTTGCCGCAGAGAATCTTGATAAAGTCAACAAGGTACCCGATGCCGAACAGACCTGCCGTCAGCGTATAAAGAATACCCGTGCCGATCTTGCCAACATAGTAGCGGTGGACGCCGAGGCCGCCAAGGAAGAGGCAGAGCAGGAACGTTGTCAGCCAGTCCTTCGTTTCGACCGGAACCTCCGGCGCGACATAGTCCTCTACTTCCTCACCGTTCAAAATCTTCTTCACGGTTTCAGTCACGGTGTCGATATAGGCGCCGCGCTCCGTTGCAAGGCCGACTGTCGCACCCTTGAGGCCCTTGCGCAATGCACTGTTCTTATCAACGCGCATACCGCCAACCGACATCTTGGCCTCCGTAATGACCGGCTGGATCCGGATGTGTGTGCCGTCCTTGAGGAAAAGCCAGAGGCCAACGTCCACATTCGGTTCTTTCTCGAACGAGATGCGTTGACCGGGAATGCCGCCCTTGATCTGGAACGGCATCTGGAACGCCGTCCGGCGGGCATTGAGCTTCTCCATGATCTCTTCCAGTGTGGTGGAATAGGAAAGATCAAATTCACGGGGGCTGGTCGCGAATGCGACATCTTTCATGCTGCCAGTCAGGTTATCCATAGTTTTCTCCTTTCTAAAGTCCGGTGGGTGGCTGATACGTATTGTGCTTCTATGCGGCTTATTTTTTCGTAAAAGTGCCGCTGATGCCGTAGCCGGAGTTCTCATTCATGGTAAGGCTGCTGCCATCCACGGAGAACGTGTAAGTAGACGGTTCACTCCATGCCTCCAGCGTTACCGTGAGCTGGTCGCCGTCAATGGTATAGGTGCCGTTCTGCTTCATGTACGCATTCTCCATGGTGCATTTACCTTTTCCGTTGAATGTCCATGTGATCACACCGTCTTCTCCGAGATCAGCAGACCATGTTCCGGCCAGCGCATCCTTACTGCCGCAGGCGGCAAGCGTCAGGAGTGCAGCTGCAATCAGGAGTAATGCTACATACTTTCTCATTTTTAAGTCCTTCTTTCTAAATCGTCGTTTGATGGATGGTTCAGCCGTTCACCGCGCCGCCGCAGTATTCACAGCAGCCGCTTGCATCCGGCGTGGTGGTTGCGCCGCAGTAGGGGCAGGTGACTGCCATCTTGGGCGCGGCGGCCTGCTCGATCTTCTCACGCACATCTTTTCGTACCTGCGTCAGCACCTGCCGGATCTCCTCGCCGAGCTTTCTATAATTGCGGTACTCGACATTGGTTTCCGGATTGCACCGGGCGGTCATGCCCGGACGCATTGCAGGCGGCGGCGTAATGTCCACGGAACTGGAGTTGAGCTGGAAGCGTATTTCGTCAAAGTAGGGGTTGTTGACGAATATGGTGATGTAGAAGTCATAGGAGTATTCATAGCGCGGCGGGTTGTAGCTGACCTCCTTGCCGTCCTTATCCTCCCGCATAAGCTCCGAGCGGCTCTCGTCAATGTCGAGATTACAGCCGGTCACGTCTGCAAAGTCCAGAACATCCGGGTTTGCCTCTTGCAGATCTCTTGCTCTTGTTACCATAAATTTTCCCGCGTCCTCGTCAAGAAGCACTTTGGTGTCCGTGCCGAGTGTTCTGGTCGTGTGGAATGCCGCTACCTTTCCCCGGTTTTCTTCCCGGTAGGCAAGCTGCGCCTTGATTTCTTCGACGGTGCTGTTGCGCCGGTCGGAGAACCACGGGGAGAGCTTTTTGGCGCAGTTTTTGCAGAGATTCCCGTTTTCCAGCTTGCGGTTGCCAAGTAAGCCGATCTTTTCTCCGCAAATATCGCAATATTTCTTATCGAACAGTCCCATATATGTATCAATCTCCTTTGTATTTGCTTCTCAAACTATGCAGCGTACTGTGCATCTGCCTTGGAATTGAGCACCGCGCCGTAGATGTACAAAGCCGGAACGGCCACGCCCGTCAGAACACTTGTGACGTTAAACTCGCTGCCGTTGACCAGATTCATCACGACGCTCAGGACGCTGAATACAGCCACGATTGCGCCCCATACGATGAGCCCGCCTGCTTTTTCGCTGCGCTTGCTGTGCTTGACGCCTTTGATTCCGGCGATCAGCTGGCAAATCCCTCCGATCAGTGTCAGAAACAGCGCTGCCCAGTAGGCAAATGTCAGACCAGATGCTGCGCCGAGTCCTGCCGCCAATGCACCCAGTCCGCCGACGAACACACCCGCTATGATGGAAAATACAGCGGCAATGATCATCAGAATGCCAGTGACCTTCAAAAACTTGTGTCCATTCATAATAAATCCTCCTCGCTTCCTTGTTGTTTGCTTTTTTATTCCGCAGGGCGTCTGGCTCCGCACTCTGCGCAAAATACGCTACTGCCATTCGGCATCCCGCACGCCGGACATTTCCATCCGCCGTCCGGCGCAGGTCTTGAGAAAATCCCGGCCTCTGTTTCCCCGGCAAACGCTACCAGGAGGGTAAAGATGCTCTGTGCGCTCTCGCCGCAGTAGTTGTTTGTGAAAACCTCGCTGCCGTCTTGCCATGTCGCGCAGATGCAGCTATTCTCCGCGCCATCCGGGCTGGCGCTGGGGTGGTAGACCGGAAGATCCAGCGCACGAAGCTCTTGTCCGATGCTGCTGAAGCACGCCTGCGCCTTCTCCGGCTCGACGGCGATGTCCTGCCTGAAAATAGGCTTACCGTCGCCATCCTGATACCGGTAGGAGAAAAGCATCTGCTTCTCCGCTCGGGATGGCAGCGTCCGCTCATCGAGAAGGAAGCTGAAGCAGTCACGCGCAGACGAGGCGGTTTGCTCCCAGTAAATTCCGACCAACTCTGCTGTTTCGCGCACCTCACGCTGCTCTGTTTCAAGCTTGGATGCAGCATACGCTTCCTCGGCAATACCCAGAACCAAGGCCTCCAGTGCCTCCGCATGGCTGCCGCTGAGCGTTTGGGCCTCATCCCCGTCATCGGTGCGCCAAACGATCCGGATCTCGCTGTCAACTTCATCATAGCTGTCAGAAGACGGTTTTCTGTACGCCGGAAGATCCGACTCTGCCAGCACATTCTGAAGCGCAAACCACTGTACCCACGTGAGCTGCCAGGGAATCGGGTTGGAAAATGCATCCGTCTGGCTTTCTCTTATCTCGTCGCCGCCGGATTGGCTTGGGAACCAGCCGGTCAGCAGCGGCATATCGTTCTCCTGATAAAATTTCAGTGAAAAGCTGCTGTAGTAATTCCTATGGTTCTGCCGCCACTCAAATTCCACCAGGTCCTTTCCAGCCCTGTACGCATCCGGGTTTTCCATTCTGCCTTCATCTTGAATCCGGCTTCCGATAAAAAACCTGTACAGTAAAACGCCTGCCAGTGTGATAAATGCGATCACAGAGACGATGATCAGAGCAATTTTCAATGCTTTTCTCACTTCAAATCGCCGTCGTCAAACGGATCGCCGCACTCGGGGCAGAACTTCGGCGGATGTGCCGGATCAGCCGGTTCCCAGCCGCATTTGTCGCACTTATACTGCGGGACACCGGCCGGCTTGGGTTTGCCGCATTCGGCGCAGAACTTGCCCTTATTCACCGCGCCGCAGCTGCACGTCCAGCCGTCTGCCTGTACTTCTGGCTTTTTTGTGCCGCATTCGGGGCAGAACTTTCCGGTTGCCGTCGCGCCGCACTGCGGGCATTTCCAGCTTCCTGCCGCCGGCTTCGGCTCCGGCTTTTTGCTGCCGCAGTTCGGGCAGAAATTGCCGGTGATACCGCTTTGTCCGCAGCTGCACGTCCAACCGTTCGCGGGCGCTGCCGGTGCTGCGGGAGCGGGCTGCTGTGCTTGCTGCTGCGCGCCCATCTGATAAAGCCCCTGCGCGTTCATGCCGCCCATCTGTCCTGCCATGTTCATGCCCATGAACGCCATGGCCGCGCCGCCCTTGTTGGCCGCCGCCGCCTTCATGGCGTCGCCCTGGCTGCCTGCAAGGTGCGCCGCCGCACGGGTGGGGTCCATGAAGGCCGCGTTGCGCTGCAGTTCCTTGAGCATCTTCTCGTCTTCTTCATCGGCGGTGACACTGGACACGCCGAAGGACACGATCTCGATGCCCCGCAGGTCGCGCCACTTCCTGCTCAGCACCTCGTTGAGGGCGTCGGCCAGCTCCATGGTGTGGCCGGGCAGCTGGGAGTAACGGATGCCGGTCTCGCCGATCTTGGCGAAGGCGGGCTGGAGGGCCGTCAGCAGCTCGGTCTTGAGCTGGCTGTCCAGCCGGTCGCGGGTGTAGTCCTCGCTGACGTTGCCGCAGACATTGGTGTAGAACAGCATGGGGTTGGAGACGCGGTAGCTGTACTCGCCGAAGCAGCGGATGCCCACGTCGATGTCGATGCCGGCCCGCTGGTCCACCACGCGGAAGGGCACGGGGCTGGGCGTGCCGTATTTATTGCCGATAAGCTCCTTGGTGTTGAAGTAGTAGATGCGCTGATCCTTGGGGGCCTCGCCGCCGAAGGTAAAGCGGTTGGCCATGGTGCCGAACATGTTCTTCAGGCCCTGGCCCAGACTGCCGCAGAACAGGGACGGCTCCGAGGACATGTCGTAGGTATACTCGCCGGTCTCGGCGCACATGTCCACGATCTTGCCCTGGTCCACGATGAGCATGCACTGGCCGTCCGCCACCGCGATGACGGAGCCGTCGGTGATGACGTTGTCATCGCCGTGACGGTTGCTGGAGCGTCGGGTGGTCTTTTTCTGTCCCTTTACCGCCAGCACGTTCTCGGGAATGGCGTCACAATAAAAATATTCCTTCCACTGGTCAGCCAGCGTACCGCCGGCCGCGCCCATCGCCGCTCTGATAAGTCCCATAGTCTTTCTCCTTTTTCTGCAATTTGGGGGCGCTCCCCTGTTTCGCCCCATCGGATACTTTCAGCATACCATAAAGCGTGTGCTTATGCAATCACGGCACATAAAAAAACACGCCGGCCCCTGCGGGGACCGGCGGTGTGCCGCATCATGCGATGTCCGTCATGTCGAACAGGCGTGTCTGGCCCTGCCGGAAGCGGTCGTAGGCGACCAGTGCGTAGAAGCCCTGCTCCGTGGCCATGCCATCCGGCTTCGTCTGCCGGGCGCTGTGGCGAAAACCGCCGCCGGTGCAGGCAAAGGCACACAGGCCGTCCAACGGGGACGCGCCGTCCTTCAGGAAGCGCTCATCCGATGCGGGGTCGATGCCCAACGCCGTCAGGGCCACGATCACCTGCGCACAGGACTCGCTGTTGCTCTCGCCCCAGCTCATGAAGCCGCCATCGGCCTGCTGGGCATCGGACAGATAGGTCAGCGCCGCGTCAACTGCGGTCTTGACTTCAGCATCTTCCTGATAAGATGCCAGAGCCGTCAAAGCCATGGCGGTCATGTCCACGTCGGAAACGTCGCCCATCAGAGTCCAGCCGCCATCGGCGCACTGGGCGGACAGGATCTCCGCCACCAGGCCTTCGCGGGTGGTCTGCTCCTCGCCGTCGGCGCACTGCGGGATATCGTAAGCCCCGCAGTCCAGAGCGATCAGCGCCCAGATGGGGCCGTTGAGACCCTGGGCACGGACGAAGGTCATATCGCTCAGGCCCGCCGTCAGGTCCACGCCCGCCACGTTGGCGGCATCGCAGCCTGCGGCCGTCAGGCCCAGGATGGTGCGGGAATTCTCGGTGGATTTTGCGTGGTGCAGCCGCACGGAGCCCGCCTGCTGCACGTAATCCTCCACGCTCCGCTCGTAGC
>OHSG01000933.1_pt1 | contig 12652 bp, 10 predicted proteins | sample 1578601 | NCBI WGS metagenome assembly OHSG01 (sample SAMEA3879534, study PRJEB24766) | human gut metagenome | biome: human-associated habitat; feature: feces | place: USA | collected 1985/1987
GACTGCCTCTTGAGTCATTCCGGAATTGTTCAGAATGAAATAACAGGTAACGACCTGTTTTGTTAAAGAATTAAATGAAAATATATATCATTACCAATGATTATATGTTAGAATAAATCGACTTTGTTTCAAATTGCAGGGATGCAGCCGCGAATATGCGGAATGTTTGGAGACAGGGTCGATTTTTCTGCATAAAATGCAGAATGATCTTCATGGATTTTGGGAAAAATAGGAAGTCTGTTAGCTATTTTACCCTGGCTACTAACCGTGATCCATGCCATCACCCGGTATCATAAAGGGGTTTTTTCTTAACATGTTTTTGATTCCCCGACAGTATGAGGGCAAGATAAAGTTGTGCTCATGCGAGGAGAGCTATCAGATAGGCTTTTCGTTATTTGCTCCCCGGGCTGGTGAGATATACAGCAGTGATACATGGAGCGTGGATTTGTTGTCCGCTGACGGCGGGGCGGTCGCTCTTGTCGTCCATTTGGAATGGCAGATGACAAATGCGCTTTGTTGGGGCACTGTAAGTAAGTGACGGAGTATGTCACGATACTTAAGGAGGAAATAAATGGAAAAAAACAACAATAATTCCAACAATATCATTGAATTGAAAAACATTGTCAAGACCTATGACAATGGATTCACAGCAGTTGACGGCTTTAACCTCGAAGTGAAGAGAGGCGAGTTCGTCACGTTCTTAGGCCCTTCAGGCTGCGGAAAAACCACGACACTTAGAATGATAGCAGGATTCGAGATTCCTACTTCAGGAGAGATATTACTGGATGGACAGGATATCAGCAAGCTTCCACCAAATAAGAGACCTATCAACACGGTCTTTCAGAGGTATGCGCTGTTCCCACATCTGAATATCTTTGACAACATAGCATTTGGCCTCAAGCTCAAGAAGCTTCCTAAGGCAGAGATCGTGAAGAAGGTCAAGAAGGTCCTTGAAATGGTTGACCTTGAGGGCTTTGAGGACAGAAAAGTCGCCACGCTTTCGGGTGGACAGCAGCAGAGAATAGCTATAGCGAGAGCTCTTGTCAATGAGCCAGAGATACTTCTTCTGGATGAGCCTCTTGGCGCACTGGATCTCAAGATGAGAAAAGAGATGCAGATAGAGCTCAAGGGAATGCATGACAGGCTGGGAATCACTTTTATCTATGTAACACATGACCAGACAGAAGCTATGACACTGGGAACCAGAATCGTAGTTATGAACGCAGGTGTTGTTCAGCAGGTAGATACACCACAGGTACTTTATGATACCCCATGCAACCTCTTCGTTGCAGGATTCATCGGATCACCACAGATGAACTTTATAGATGCTCAGTGTGTTGTTGAGGGAGCAAAGGCATTCCTTAAATTCGATAAATACCAGGTTGAACTTCCAGAGGCAAAGGCTAAGAAGCTTATCGATGGCGGTTATGCTGGAAAGAACGTAGTATTCGGTATCAGACCTGAGGATATCTACGATTCAGCAGAGCATCTTGATAAATTTGCTACATGCAAGATTGATTCAGATGTTACAGGATATGAGTTACTTGGTGCAGAGGTATTATTATACTTCACAGTTGCAGGCGCAAATATGTCAGCAAGAGTTGATTCAGATACACCGGCTCGTTACGGTGATCACATTGAGCTTGCATTTGATCCACACAAGATTCATGTATTTGATAAAGAAACTGAATTGACAATTACCAACTAGTTCGTTAAAATTAAATAGTTGTAAATTGACAGACCGGGTGTATAATTTACACCCGGTTTTCTTTTGCGAATGTGTGTGAGGTTCTGAAAAGTTAAGTTACGGTGTTAAATTATAGCAGGGTTACAGCTTATGACTTGTGGAAGCTTTTTACTTGCCTGCGTCAGAACAGTAATGAGAGGATAAGAATATGATTACGAATCAGAAACTGAAAAAATCACTTGAGGAAATAAAAAATATTACTTCGTTTGATGCGATTTTATACTCAGCCAAGGGAAAGCATCTGACAGGTACGGTGGAAGAGCCGGAACATAGCGACATTTTTGTGAAGGAGTTTATAGTATCCGAAGAGGATGTTAGGGAAAAAAACGATGCAATCGCATTTGCGGTTGAAATTGATTCAGAGCTTGAGTATGTGCTCGTAATGTTCTGCCCGTATACGAGTGAGAATCTTGTAATAGGCAGGATGGCAGTTTGTCAGCTTCGTACACTTGTGCTCGGTGAGTCAGAGCGATATGACAGAAATAATTTTATTCAGAATATTCTTCTTGGCAATATGCTTGGTTCTGATATAATAAACCGTGCCAAGAAATTACATATAGAAAACAGAAAACGAGTAGTATATGTTATAGATACCGGAAAGAACAGCAATGAGATAGCAGTTGAGCTTGTAAAGAATCTGGCAGATATCAGAAGCGGTGATTTTGTGGTGGCGATGGATGAGCATAATGTAGTGCTGGTAAAGGATGTTGAGGACATAGATTCACCAAAGCTTCAGGAAAAGCTTTCATCTATTGCAGGAAGTCTGGTTGACAATCTGCTTGCAGAGGCTATGATTAAGGTACGGGTGGGCTATGGCAATCCGACGGATGTTCTTCCAAAGATTGCAGAGTCTTATCAGGAGGCAAAAATGGCGCTTGAGGTTGGCAGGCTGTTTTACGTGGAAAAGGAAATTATGGCATATGACAGGCTGGGCATAGGAAGACTTATTTATCAGCTTCCAATGAGTCTGTGTGAGATGTTTATCCGTGAGGTTTTTGGTGATGAGGTGCCACAGATACTTGATGACGAGGAGGCAATGTCTACAATCTCCAAGTTCTTCGAGAACAATCTGAACATTTCAGAGACTGCAAGACAGCTTTATGTGCATAGAAATACGCTTGTGTACAGGCTAGAGCGTATTGAGAAGTCGATAGGTCTTGATATCAGAACCTTTGATGATGCTATGATATTTAAAATAGCTACGATGGTGTTAGCGCATATCAAGGATAGCAGGCAGGGCAGATAATATAATTATTACGCAATTTAAAGAAGTAGGAGACAAGTATGGCCAAGAAGCAAACATACGATGAGAAAAGCATAGCAATTTTAGAAGGACTTGAGGCAGTTAGAAAAAGACCGGGTATGTATATAGGAAGTGTCACAACCAAGGGACTAAACCATCTGATATATGAGATTGTGGACAACTCCGTAGATGAGCATCTGGCAGGTGCCTGTGATACTATAAGGGTAACTCTTGAGAAAAACGGTTCGTGTACTGTGGAGGATAACGGACGTGGAATACCTGTAGGTATGCATGCTAAGGGGGTATCTGCAGCGCGTGTTGTATTCTCGACACTGCACGCAGGAGGTAAATTCGACAATTCTGTATATAAGACCAGTGGAGGTCTGCACGGAGTTGGTTCGTCGGTTGTAAATGCATTATCCACATATATGGATGTGGAGATAAGCAGAGATGGCTATATCCACCATGACAGATATGAAAAGGGTGTTCCTGTCGTGGAGCTTGAAAATGGCCTGCTTCCTACTTTAGGCAAAACCAAAAAAACAGGAACAAAGATTAATTTCCTGCCGGATCCGGAGATTTTTGAGAAGACAAGATTCAGGGAAGAGGATGTAAAGAACAGACTGAAGGAGACTGCATATCTCAATCCGAAGCTTACAATCATATACGAGGACAAACGAGGTGATGCGACAGAGCATATTGAGTATCATGAGCCTGAGGGTATTGTTGGTTTTGTAAAGGATTTGGATAAAAATATTGAAAAGCTGCATGATGTCATTTACTTTACAGGAGAGAGTGAGAATATAAAGGTTGAGGTGGCTTTTCAGTATACAAGCGAGTTCCATGAGAATATTCTAGGTTTTTGCAACAATATATACAATTCTGAGGGTGGAGCGCATATCACAGGCTTTAAGACTGCGTTTACAGGTATTATCAATTCATATGCCAGAGAGCTTGGTATATTAAAGGACAAGGATGCGAATTTCAACGGAGCAGATGTCAGAAACGGCATGACTGCTGTAGTGTCAGTAAAGCATCCTGACCCTAGATTTGAGGGTCAGACAAAGACAAAGCTTGACAATCAGGATGCAAACCGTGCAACTGCCAAGGTGACAAATGATGAGGTACCGCTTTATTTTGACAAGAATCTTGAGGTTTTAAAGACGGTAATATCATGTGCTGAGAAGGCCGCAAAGATTAGAAAAGCTGAGGAGAAGGCAAAGACCAATCTGCTCACAAAGCAGAAGTTTTCCTTTGATTCAAACGGAAAGCTTGCAAACTGTGAGAGCAGGGATGCTTCTAAGTGCGAGATTTTCATAGTCGAGGGAGATTCGGCCGGAGGCTCGGCAAAGATGGCAAGAAACCGTATGTTTCAGGCAATCATGCCGATTCGAGGCAAGATTTTGAATGTTGAAAAGGCAAGTATTGATAAGGTACTGGCAAACGCTGAAATAAAGACAATGATAAATGCGTTTGGCTGCGGATTTTCGGAAGGGTATGGAAATGATTTTGATATAACAAAGCTTCGCTATGACAAAATCATCATTATGGCCGATGCTGATGTGGACGGAGCTCATATCTCCACACTGCTTTTGACTCTGTTCTTCAGGTTTATGCCTGAGCTTATTTTAGAGGGACATGTATATGTTGCCATGCCTCCGCTTTACAAGGCTATTCCGTCAAAGGGCGAGGAAAAATATTTGTATGACGATGCGGAGCTTGACAAGTACAGAAAGACACATACAGGCAAGTTTACGTTGCAAAGATATAAGGGTCTTGGAGAGATGGATGCGGATCAGCTCTGGGATACCACACTAAATCCCGCAACAAGGATGCTAAAGCGTATTGAAATAGAGGATGGGCGCCTGGCAAATGATGTGACATCACTGCTTATGGGTAGTGATGTGCCACCGAGAAAAGAGTTCATATACGAGCATGCGCATGACGCGGAGCTGGATGTGTAAGCATGACGATTTTGCTTTTGGTTCTCAGTGGTTCTGAATAGTTAAGCAGTATTTATAATCGGAGAAAGACATGGATAGAAATATAGATAACAATGTAGACAACAATATAATTCAGACCGAATATTCGGAGCTGATGCAGAAATCATATATTGACTATGCGATGAGTGTCATTATAGCAAGAGCCCTGCCGGATGTGCGCGATGGGCTTAAGCCTGTACAAAGGCGTACACTTTATGATATGCATGAGCTGGGCATCAGGTACGACAAGCCATATAGAAAGAGTGCGCGTATAGTCGGTGATACAATGGGTAAATATCATCCACACGGCGATTCATCAATCTATGATGCGATGGTTGTTTTGGCACAGGACTTCAAAAAGGGCATGCCGCTTATCGATGGACACGGTAATTTTGGCTCAATCGAGGGAGACGGAGCCGCTGCCATGCGTTATACTGAGGCAAGACTTCAAAAAATCACACAGGAAGCATATCTTGCTGATCTTGACAAAAATGTGGTTGATTTCATTCCAAACTACGACGAGACAGAAAAAGAGCCAGAGGTGCTTCCGGTCAAGGTGCCGAACCTTTTGATAAATGGAGCTGAGGGTATAGCAGTCGGCATGGCGACAAGCATTCCGCCACACAATTTTGGCGAGGTGGTGGACGGTGTGATTGCTTATATGAAAAATCCTGATATCACCACAGCCGAGATGATGCAGTATATAAAGGGGCCTGATTTTCCGACAGGAGGCATTGTTGCAAATCAGGATGATCTTGCAGCAATATATGAGACCGGACAGGGAAAGATAAAAATCCGTGGAAGAATCGAAATAGAGAAGGGGAAGGCAGGAAAGGACAAGCTTGTCATTACGGAAATCCCATATACAATGATTGGTGCCAATATAGGAAAATTCTTAAATGATGTCTATTCACTTGTCGAGTCAAAAGCGACAACGGATATTGTGGACATAACCAACCAATCATCGAAAGAGGGAATAAGAATTGTCTTAGAGCTTAAAAAAGGTGCTGATGTTGAGGCACTTAAGAACCTTTTGTATAAAAAGACAAAGCTGGAGGACACTTTCGGTGTAAATATGCTGGCCGTCGCAAATGGAAGACCTGAGACGCTTGGTCTTGTACCAATAATAAGGCACCATGTCAATTTCCAGTATGAGATTGCAAAAAGAAAGTATGAGACACTTCTTGCAAAGGAGCAGGAGAAAGAAGAAATACAGCAGGGACTTATAAAGGCCTGCAACGTGATAGATCTGATTATTGAAATATTAAGAGGAAGCCGTGACCAGAAAATGGCAAAGGCATGTCTCATAAACGGAGAGACAGAGGGGATTAAATTCAAGTCAAAGGCTTCAGAAGCCATGGCAGCCCAGCTTTGCTTTACTGAGCGTCAGGCAGCTGCTATCCTTGAAATGCGTCTGTACAAGCTGATTGGACTCGAAATTGAGGCTCTGATTAAGGAGCACGAGGAGACCAGGGCAAAGATTGCAGAGTACAGCGATATTTTAGAGCATCGCTCATCCATGGCAAAGGTCATTATGAAGGAGCTTAAAGCGTTCCGCAAGGAGTATGCAAGGGACAGACGCACAGAGCTTGACAATCTCGAGGAAGCTGTTGTGGTCAAAAAAGAGCTTGAGGTATCGGATGTAGTGCTGCTTATGGACCGCTTCGGCTATGTGAAGACAGTAGATACTTCAACCTATGATAGAAACAAAGATACAGCTGACGCAGAGAACAAGCTGATATTAAAGGTCAAAAATATAGATAAGCTGTGCATTTTCACAAACAACGGAAACATGCATCTTGTCAAGGTGTTAGACCTGCCTTACGGCAAATTCCGTGACAAGGGTACACCTATTGACAATGTAAGCAACTATGACAGCAGTAAGGAGGATATAGTATTTATAGCGCCTCTTATGGATGTTGAAAAGCACAAGCTTATATTTGGAACGAAGTCAGCCATGATAAAGCTCGTGGATGGTGCTGAGTTTGTGGTGACACGAAAGACCTCGCAGGCCACAAAGCTCATGGATGATGATGAGCTGTTATTTGTTGACATGCTTTCAGAGAATGCTACAATGGTAATGCGTTCAAAGAAGGAGATGTTCCTTCGAATCGACTGTAGCACTATTCCTGAAAAGAAAAAGGCAGCAGTAGGTGTCAGGGGAATGAGGCTTGACAGAGAGGATGAGCTGACTGACATTTATCTGCTTTATGACCAGGAGGAAAAAGAGGTCGAGGTAAAGGGTAAGCAGGTGGCGCTTCACAGGCTGCACATTGCAAACCGTGACACTAAGGGCGTGAAGAAATAATATATCGCATGACAATATAACGTAAAGCATAAACTGTGTACGGTTTTGAGTATGTATGGCCTTAGAACAGTTAAAATATCTGACATGAAAGGAAGCGATGAGCTTGTTGGACAAATTAAGAGAGCTTGGCATTTCAGAAAATCTGATTAAGGAAATTGAAAAGTTTCGCTCGCAGTATCCAGTGGACAAGGAATATGAGTCAAGAATCCCCGTGCCTACACAGTTTTATTACGGAAGCGATGTGTGGGAACAGGCTATAACAGCTGTTTTGTGTGGAGAAAATCTGCTTTTAGTAGGAGAAAAGGCCACAGGAAAGAATCTTTTCGCAGAGAATCTGGCAGGTGTATTTAACAGACCACGCTGGGATGTGTCATTTCACGTAAATATGGATGCAGCATCACTTATCGGAACCGATACGTTTAGCGCCGGAGAAGTAACCTTCAGGCCGGGACCTGTGTATACAGCCGCAAAAACCGGCGGCTTTGCGGTGCTTGATGAGATAAATATGGCAAAAAGTGAGGCTATGGCAGTGCTTCATGCCACACTTGATTTCAGACGTACAATAGATGTGCCGGGCTATGACAGACTGTCGCTTCATCCGGCAACAAGATTTATTGCCACGATGAATTACGGCTATGCAGGCACAAAGGAGCTAAATGAGGCTCTTGTATCACGTTTTGCGGTAATCCGGATGCCTATGATTTCAAAAGAGAGCCTTGTGAAGCTCATAAAGGAGCATTATCCTGCAATACGTGAAGCGGGAGCGAATGAGCTTGCGGAGGTATTTCTTGAACTGCATACCAAGTGCAAAAATGGCGAAATATCGTCAAAGGCACTTGATCTGCGTGGTCTCATCGGTTCAATTGGTATGATGGAAAAGGGCTTAAATATATATACAGCTCTGGATATGGGAATAACAAACAAGAGCTTTGATGAATATGAGCAGACGCTTATACGTGATACAATCCGTGCAAGAATCTCAAGGAAGATGAGCGGAGAGCAGCTGTTTTGTTGATATGAGCTTGTGACATATGAAGGAATGGAACATATGGAAGAACAGGATATAAAGGAAGCAAAAAGAGCAAGAAACTTCATATGGATGGCGGCCTGTGACTATGACATAGAGCCGCTTTTTCTGGCATTTGCACCTGATGGATCCGCTGATATTTATCTGAATCTGATTATTGGGCTTGAATACAAGTGGTATGAGTATGACAAGATAGATGCCTTATTCAATCAGCTGACAGGGAAAAACGCCATGCTTTATGAGGGCCTTTTATGGATAGGTTTGGAAAATGCCCTGTATGAAAAGGAGAGACAAACGAGGCCTGCCTTATATGATTTAAGGCTTGAGTACGCGAAAAAGAGCCTTGCAGGAGTCAATAAAAACAGGGAGTATTCGAGGATTGATATAATCAGAAATGCACATTGCAGAAGGATACTTGGAAAACCATCAGGTCTTTGCAAAGAGGATGAAGAGATACTGCATGCTTTTTGTTTTACACCTGATATGACAACGGATGAGATTATAGTGAAAACGAGAGAAAATCTGTGGAAGTATTTCTCGTATAAGCCGATAAAGGTGGCAAAGCCGCAGGGCATATATTTTTTACAGAAGGTAGCAGGAGCATTTCACTCAATAGGAAAAGTCAGCACACAGTATGTCAGAGCGAATAGCTTTTATGATAAAAATATGGCCTCGGACACAGCAGCTTTGTCTATGGAGCATTCAAAGAGATATCTGCTGCAGTTTGCACTGCAGAAAGATCCAATAGAAGCGAAGCGGTATGTGACAGCCTGCTTTGGAAAAAGCATGTATTCTGACAGGCAGCAGGCCGAGATGGAGAAAAAGCTCTGTGTAGGAAATCACAAAAACTGTCACTTGCTTTTTACCAGAGGTATTTCATCGGAGAAAAAGCAGACTGTACCTGATGAGATTGACAACAAAAGAGAGCGCAGGGAAATTCTTGCATTTACAAAAGAGACAGCCATGCAATACGACAAGAATAAAGAGCATTTTGAAAAAAACATGGCAGTGTATCAAAACAGTATAAGGAGACTTACAGAAAGCCTTAGAATGCACCTGGAGACGGCAGATGAGACATTTATGGATGCTTCAACACACGGCCGTATAAAGCCTGCGAGAGTATGGAAGGCCATTTATCTGGACAATCCGCGTGTTTTTGAGCGAAAAGATGAGGTGGAGACGCCGGGCTTTTCTGTCGACATACTGATGGATGCGTCTTCTTCCAGAAAACAGATGCAGCAGAAGATAGCGGCACAGGCATATGTACTGTCAAAAAGCCTGACTAATTGTGGCATACCGGTGCAGATTTACTCATACTGCAGCATAAGAGGCTACACGGTGATGCATATTTTTAAGGAATATGATGATTATGGTGTGGAGGATGAATTATTTCATTTTGTTGCGGCAGGAAATAACAGGGATGGCCTTGCTCTGCGCGCGGCATCACATCTGATGGAGCTAAGTTCAAAGCCGAAGAAGTTACTTTTCATGTTTTCGGATGCAAGTCCCCAGGATGATCAGATAGCAGGGGAGGGAGCCTTTTATAAGGACAGGGAGTACACTGATGCTCTTGCTGTTAAGGACACCATAAATGAGGTGCAGAGGCTTAAAAACCATGGAATAGACGTAATTGGCATCTTCATGGGAAGTGCACATGACAGTGAGCTTGCAACAAAGATATTCGGCAGAAGTCTCGTGAAGATAAAGAGTATCAACGAGTTTGCCGATGCTGTCGGACGAGTGTTAAATGAGATACTGACCTAGCATTTTAATTAAAAGTACAATAAATTTAAAGCAATGGAGATAACAAATGAAAGCAATATTATTTGATTTGGATGGAACGCTGATTGACTCATCAGAGGGCATCACAAAGTCGGCACAATATGCACTTTCACACTTTGGCATAGATGAGCCTGACAGAAACAGCCTGTTTTTCTTTATAGGACCGCCGCTCATAAACACATTTATGGAGCACTACGGATTTACTAAGGAGAGGGCACTTGAAGCGGTCGAAAAGTACAGAGAGCGCTATAACAAAATAGGTATATTTGAATGTTCGCTTTTTCCGGGAGTAAAGGAATGCATAGAGGCGCTTAAAGCAGCCGGCTATAGGATAGGACTTGCATCATCGAAGCCAGAAAGATCGTGTGAGCGTATTTTGGAGCATTTTGGAATACTTGATATGTTTGATGAGGTGGTCGGAGCTACATTTGACGGCAGGATAGATACAAAGGAAGAGGTGCTTAACGAGGTGATGCGCCGGTGGTCAGACATTCCAAGGGATGAGATGTGTTTAATCGGAGATACTATGTTTGATATCGAGGGAGCAAATCGTGTCAATGTGCCAAGCATAGCGGTAAGCTTTGGATTTGGAGATGTTAACGAGATGGTGAGTGCAGGAGCAAAAGCTGTGATAGATGATTTAAGGCAGCTTCCGGATGTACTTTCTAAGCTTTTTGATTAGCCCTTATGAAGCTATAGGCAATGCATTTAGACCAAAGGGTATGAACTGTAGATAGGAATGAGATTTCATGAATAAGAATTTAAAATTAAGAGCGATAGTGTGGGAGATAATTGTCCCGATTGTGCTTTACTACATTGTTTTTTTGAGCACTATGTACTTTATTTTCGCGTTTATCGGACACACAGCTTCGAAATATATGATAGCGCAGATAATATCTGCGGCAATTACAATACCATTTATGTATTTTGCAAGCTATAAGCCGACGCAGCAGATGTTTGTTGAAAAACCAAAGCTTGACAGGGCACTTTTTATAAATGTGCTCCGGGTGATTGTGATTACACTTTTCATTTCATTTGCACTCAACAATATCATCACCATGTCACCACTTATCGGACTCTCAGAAGGATATGCAAAGGCGAATGAGAGCTTTTATGCAAGCACTCTTGCACTTGAGCTGATTGGCTCGGCAATTCTTTCTCCGATTATGGAGGAGCTTGTTTTCAGGGGCATTGTATTTGGAAATATGCGCAAAATAATGAATGTGCCGCAGGCGGTATTTTTGTCGGCACTTTTGTTTGGGCTTATTCATTTTAATGTAGTGCAGTTTGTCTATGCATTTCTGCTTGGAATAGTGCTCGCGCTGTTTATGTATAAGTCGGGGCATATGTATGCTGCCATGATAGGGCATATCACGGCAAATGCGTTTGCGGTAATAAGGACAGAGACAGGCATACTTGATAATACACTGGATGGAAGTGTGATGGCATGGGGAGTGTCTGTTGTGGCACTTGTTGCGGGTGTTGCTTTAATGGTATGTTATGTCCGCAAAATTAATAAAGGAAAATAGGGTAACAGCTATGCGCAGAGAACTTTTAGATGAACTTATGACAGTTTCAGAAGAAGAAAGTAAATACCGTGCGGGGCAGAATTTAATAGAAAGACAGCTATATTCGGGAGAGTCCATTGATGAAATAGACAGAGAAAAACTGCTCAAGAGAGGGCGGCTCATTACCGTCCGTCCTCACAGCCGTTTTGTGGATTTTCCGGAGCACAGGCACAATTACGTGGAAATAATGTATGTGGTACAGGGAAGAATCACGCATGTGATAGAGGGCAAGGAGCTTGTGATGCAAAGCGGTGATGTGCTTATGCTAAATCAATATGTAGCTCATTCCATAAAAAGAGCAGAGTATAATGATATAGGAATAAACTTTATCGCTCTGCCGGAATTTTTTGAAATTCCTCTTTCAATGTTAAACGGAAAAAATGTGCTTGCTGAGTTCATAATAGGGGCACTCAGGCAGAAAAATCCGGTATCGCATTATCTGCTGTTCAGGCTCGATAATAATTTACAGATTGATAATCTGATGGAAAATATGATAGAGTCGATGTTTCATGAGAAAAATAGTGGTAGCAACAGCTATGATATTATGAATCAGTATTCTATGGGGCTTGTGTTTTTATATCTGCTAAATCATCTTGAGGATTTAAGCCACAATTCATCTATGGATTACAAGGAGACGATAGTTCAGGCGGTGCTTGAATACATAGACAGCGACTGCCGGAATGCCAACTTGACAAAGATAGCGGAGGATACACACCAGTCTGTCACGGTACTAAGCAAACTCATAAAGCAGCGCACCGGCTCTAATTTTCAGGAGCTTTTGCAGCAGAAGCGTTTTAGCATGGCAGTAAAGCTTCTCTTAGATACTGATCTGTCGGTTGAGGACATAGCACTTGATGTCGGATACGAAAATCAAAGCTACTTTTTCAGACAGTTTAAAAGTCGCTATGGTATGACACCGCGGAAGTACAGAATAGAGCATGTAAATGTAAAATAGAAAATAAGGACAGTTTTTTAGGCTCTGATTAGACTAAAAA
>OHSG01000939.1_pt1 | contig 12583 bp, 9 predicted proteins | sample 1578601 | NCBI WGS metagenome assembly OHSG01 (sample SAMEA3879534, study PRJEB24766) | human gut metagenome | biome: human-associated habitat; feature: feces | place: USA | collected 1985/1987
AATACCCTGACAAGCCTGCATTTTCGGATACTGAATGCAGCATTACGTTTGCGCAGGTGTATGATATAGCAAGAAATACAGGAGCATATCTGGTAGAACAGCTTGGAGTGGACAGAACCCCTGTTGCAGTATTTGCCGGAAGAAAAATGGTGACACCGGCATACTTCCTGGGTGTGGTATATGCAGGCAGACCGTATGCACCGATTGATGCATCGCTTCCTGACAAGAGAATTGAGAAAATTCTTGAAAATCTGTGTCCAAGGGCTATTGTGGCTGACAGGGAAAGCCTTGAGCATGTGGAGATCATAGTGGATGAGCTGGCAAAGGCAGAAGGCTTCGATAGACCGCAGATATTTATTGCTGAGGATATATCGCGCTTCGAGCAGGTGGCGTGTGCTGATAGTAATTGTAAAATCAGTGAATCAGCAGGAGACGCTGTGACGGATAGTGAGAACGATACAGATGGTGGTGTTGTGGCAGGCTGTGCAGGAAAAACAGATGACAGCTCACTGGAGAAGCTCGCAACAGTCCGCAGGCAGATGTCCATGACAGACCCGCTGTATATTATCTACACGTCAGGCTCCACCGGCAATCCAAAGGGAGTCATGACATCGCATCTGTCACTTATGACATACATCAACGCTTACTGTGATGTGATGCATATAGAGGAAAGTGATGTGCTGGGCAATCAGTCACCGCTTGATTATATTGCGGCAATCAGGGACATTTATCTGCCGCTAAAGACCGGCTGCAGCACAGCGATTATTCCAAAAGAGTATTTTATGGAGCCAAATGCCCTGTTTGATTACATGAATGATAAGAAGGTCAGCAGTGTTGGCTGGAGTGTTTCGGCATTTACCATCCTCACATCGCTTGGGGCATTTGAGGAAGTAGGGCTTAAGAGTCTCAGAAAAATCTGCTTCTCAGGCTCAGTAATGCCATGCAGGGTGCTCAGAAAATGGCAGGAAAATCTGCCGGAAGCGCATTTTGTGAACCAGTATGGGCCGACAGAGGCAACTGCTTCGTGCACGTATTATAGTGTGGATCATCTGGTGGAAGAGGACGAGGTGCTTCCTATAGGAAAAGCCTATGACAATTACAGAGTTTTCCTGATAGATGAGCATGGAAATGAGCCGGCTGTCGGAGAACAGGGCGAGATATGCGTATGTGGACCAATCCTGGCGTTGGGCTATTATAATGATCCGGAGAGGACAGCTGCGGCATTTACACTCAATCCACTCAACAGGGCTTATCCTGAGCGGATGTACCGCACCGGGGATTACGGAAGGCTCGATGAAGCCGGCATACTTCATTTCTGTGGACGTATGGACCGCCAGATAAAGCACATGGGACACCGTGTGGAGCTTGATGAGGTGGAGCATGCCGCCAATGTGGTCGATGGAGTCGCAGAAAGCTGCGTTATATATAATAAAGCAAAAGAGGTGCTGATACTTTTCTACACAGGTGACTGTGACAGGAGAAGCCTTGCGCTGGCGCTGAGGGACGAACTCCCGGGCTTTATGGTGCCAAGGAAAATCAAGAAACTGGAGCAGCTTCCTAAGCTTCCAAACGGAAAATATGATATGAAAAAACTGGAGGAAATGTAAAATGAGAGACACAATTTTAGAGATTTTAGAGGAATTAAGACCGGATGTGGATTTTGAGAAGGAGACAAAGCTGATCGATGACAAAATTCTTGAGTCATTTGATATAGTTTCACTGGTATCGGAGCTGACTGATGAGTTTGACATCACAATCAGACCAAAGGATCTGGTTCCTGAGAATTTCAACTCAGTTGATGCAATCGAGAAGCTTGTGAAAGAGCTTGTGGAGGAATAAAACATATGAGACAGACACCGTACTATGTATTTGATACGGACGAGTTTGCAAAGAGAGCAGCCATGATAAGGGCTGCTCTTGATTGTAAAGGAGGACGTAGGATACCACTTTGTTTTTCGATAAAGGCAAATCCGTTTCTGCTTCACAGGCTGCCGGCGGGCTTAGACCATGTGGAGGTGTGCAGCCCGGGAGAGCTTGAGATATGTATATCACTTGGCGTGAAGCCGGAGAGCATCATCTATTCAGGTGTGATGAAGGAAAAATGCGATATAGAGCGAGCAGTTTCATACGGCGCCGGCATACTGACATGTGAGAGCATAAGACATGCGACGCTTATATCAGAAGTGATGCTTGAAAGTATGCCTGAAGGTGCGCATGAAGCCGAATTTACTGAAACGAAAGCACAGGTCATACTGCGCCTGACAAGCGGCAACCAGTTTGGCATGTCGCTTGAGGATATTGAATATATCATTTCGCATCCGGATGAGTTTAAGGGCATTACGGTAATGGGCATCCACTACTATTCCGGCACACAGAAGAGCCTGCGCAAAATAAATAAGGACTTGGAAAAAATAAAGTCTGCACTTACCGGATTAAAAGAAAAATACGGCTTTGAGCCACAGCTTGTAGAGTATGGCCCGGGACTTTGCGTTGAGTATTTTGAGGATGACTGGCAGGAAAAGGAAAAACAATCACTTGATGATGCAGCAGAGGTGCTTAGAGAATTTGCCGAGGAATATCCGCTTGGCATTGAGATGGGACGCTTCCTCGCAGCCTCATGCGGTAAATATTACACACAGGTAAAGGACTTAAAATCGACAGGCGATGCCAATTATGCGATTCTGGATGGAGGAATCCACCATCTGAATTACTTCGGGCAGAGGATGGCAATGCAGGTGCCACCGATTAAGGTATATGGTGGTGAAGTATCAGAAAATGAAGAAAAACCCGGTGTGGAATTAACACAAATGCCGGACGCAGATTATACACTCTGCGGAAGCCTCTGTACAGTAGCAGATGTGCTGGTACGCGAGGTGAAGCTTAAGAAGCTTGAACTTGGTGATGTTCTTGAGTTCGGGCACTGTGGCGCATACTCTGTGACAGAAGCACCGGTACTCTTTTTGTCAAGACAGCTTCCGGCTATATATGCATATTCGAAGGAGTATGGATATGAGTGCCTGAGGGAGCATATTCCTGCGGCTGAGATAAATCTGGCCGGAAAAAAATTGTAAATAAAAGCGCCATGGTAAATTGCCATGGCGCTTTTGAATATGACATAAACAAAGCCTTTTGTGGGAAGCCTGACTATTAGCCAAGCTCCTTCTCACACATATCAAGTACAGAAGCAATGGTAGTATCCATATCGTAGTACTTGTACTCGCCGAGACGGCCACCGAATATAACACCGTTCTCCTTATCGGCAAGCTCCTTATACTTGGCGTAGAGCTTTCCGTTTTTCTCATCGTTTACAGGGTAGTAAGGCTCATCGCCGGCCTTCCACTCAGAAGAGTACTCACGGCTGATAATAGTCTTTGGCAGATCATTGCCATCCTCATCCTTACCGAACTCGAACCACTTGTGCTCGATGATACGTGTCCATGGAGTCTCGCGGTCTGTATAGTTGACAGCGGCATTGCCCTGGAAGTTAGGAACATCGAGGGTCTCATTCTCAAAGCGCACTGAGCGGTATTCCAAAGTACCTAGCTTAAAGCCAAAGTATGCGTCAATCGGACCTGTGTATACAACCTTGTCAGCAAGAGCATCAAGCTCAGCCTTGTGCTCAAGGTAGTCGGTATTCAGTCTGACCTCAATGCCGTCGAGCAGATTCTCAACCATCTTTGTGTATCCACCGATTGGAATACCCTGGTAAAGAGCGTTGAAATAATTGTTGTCAAAGGTAAGTCTCACAGGAAGACGCTTGATGATGAAAGCCGGAAGCTCCTTACAGTCACGGCCCCACTGCTTTTCAGTGTAGCCCTTTACGAGCTTCTCATAGATATCACGGCCAACGAGTGAGATAGCCTGTTCCTCGAGATTTTTTGGCTCGCCGGTGATTTCCTTTTTCTGCTCCTCAATCTTGGCAGCAGCCTCTTCAGGTGTCACCACACCCCACATCTTGTTGAAGGTGTACATATTGAAAGGCATTGAGTACAGCTCCCCCTTGTAGTTGGCTACAGGGCTGTTTGTGAAGCGGTTGAACTCAGCAAACTGTGTGATGTAGTTCCAAACTCTCTTGTCATTTGTGTGGAAGATGTGGGCTCCGTACATATGTACGTTGATGCCCTCCTGCTTCTCGGTGTAGACATTTCCTGCTATGTTAGGACGCTTGTCCACAACAAGCACTGATTTGCCCTTGGCCTTTGCCTCGTGGGCGAAGATGGCTCCGTAGAGACCGGAACCTACTACTAAATAATCGTATTTCATTGTTTTCTCCTTGTTACATAGTGATAATATAATTATAAGTACATTTTCCAGAAAAACAAGCAGAAACAGTGAAAATAAGTAAATATTAATAAATCCTGTATTAGAAAATCATGATATATTTAGATATAGGAAGTTCAAAAGTAAGAAGATGAGAGGAAAGGCAACGATGAAACTACCCGGCTACTACTCCTCAGGAGAATTTGCAAAAAAGCGCATATTACAAAAAAGACCGTCAGGTACTATGACGAGCACAATATTTTAAAACCATCCTACGTAAACGAAAACAGAGCCAGATTCTATAATGATGACGATTTTGCGCGTCTGCAGCAGATATTGTTTTTTAAATATCTGGGTTTTTCTCTGGATGATATAAAAGAAATGACACTCTTATGTCTGAGTTGCTTCACATGCAACTAAGTCTTGTAGAGGAGAGACAATCGTGGATACTTTATGGAGACATACAATTCAAGGGATATGCAGGAAGCCGGTATTGACAGAGTATTCGTACAGGATAACCAGTCCAGTTCCCGTAAAGGCGTACTTCGTGGACTTCATTTCCAGATCAACTATCCGCAGTGCAAACTCGTGCGCGCTGTGCGCGGCAGCGTATTTGATGTGGCGGTGGATCTGCGGGAAGGTTCCGCAACCTACGGAAAATGGTACGGAGTGGAACTTTCCGAGGAAAACAAAAAGCAGTTTTTGATTCCGGAAGGCTTTGCGCATGGCTTCCTGGTTCTGTCTGACGAGGCAGAGTTCTGTTACAAAGTCAATGACTTCTGGCATCCGAACGACGAGGGCGGCCTGGCATGGAATGACCCGGCAATCGGTATCCAGTGGCCGGATGTGCAGGGGGAGTATCAGGGAACCCCATCGGCGGAAGGGTATTGCATGACGGATGGAACGTTGCTGACACTTTCAGAGAAAGACCAGGAGTGGCCGGGGCTGGAGAAAAAATAGAAAAATGGAACCGGAAAAAGTTTCAGCGCTATTATAAGCAGCATCTAAAAACAACATAAGAAAGTAAAAAGAAGTGATGATGTATAAGAAAAAACAATATATCATCACTTTTTTAATCATTGATTCCGTTAGCAATTTGATGCGAACAGTAACGATGAGATTATTTCGGGTGTTTGGGATACAAGAAACTGCTTGATGGAGAAAAATAAATAGGTTATCATAAAGACAGGAAAAGATTGCAGAGGGAAAAACGAAAAGGAAAGAGGTGAAAACTAAGCATTTGTGCACGAAAACAAATTGCGATGTTGCGGAATCGTGATTCACACAAACAGGAGGAAGCAATTTGAAAAATGCACCAGATAAGCTCCAGTGGCATCCGGCATTTTGCGCTGCCGCGGGGCTCGAATTCCACGAAGATATTGAACGGCTGGAGTTAAAGCCGGAATACAATCTGAGCAAAGAACCAATCCGCATTGATCTTCTTATTATAAAAGAAGAAAGTGACAGACGAATTAAGAATGAAATCGGTCATATCATGAAAAAATATAATGTGATCGAGTATAAGAGCCCGGAAGATGCACTGACTATTGATGATTTTTATAAGACAGTCGGATATGCATGTCTGTACAAAGGCTATGGAGAACGTGTAGATGCAGTTCCAATCAATGAACTGACAGTATCTATTTTCAGAGCAACCCGACCGGAGAAAATGTTTTTGACATTGCAGAAGTATGGACATAAAATAGAAGAAAAATATCCGGGAATTTGTCAAACCATGCGAAAAAGAAGATATAGAAGAATTTCTGAGGAACGTGGAAGAAATGAATACGCCGCGTGATCGACAGAATGTTAAGGCTGTGTTACAGGTAAGTGTCAAGGCAAATGATGAGTTGTATCGTGAAATAAGGAGGGATGCGAATATGTGTGATGCGTTGAGAGAATTGATGAAGGATGATCTGGAAGATGCCAGAAAACTGGGAGAATCGGAAGGGGAAGTACGTGGAGAAGCAAGAGGTAAAGTCATGGGAGAAGTTGTAGGAGAAGCAAAAATCATTCTTAAAATGAACCACAGCGGAATGTCCCCGGAAAACATTGCATCCATCACAGGCAAGGATCTGGATGAGATCAATGCAATATTGGAAGGAAAGGTTCCAGCACTATTATAAGCAGCATTTAAAAACAACATAAGAAAGTAAAAAGAAGTGATGAGGTATGAGAAAAAACAATACATCATCACTTTTTTGATAGGAAAAATTATACCTGAATCCGTGAACCTTGTTTCAAAATGAAAAGGCACACAGGAAATGTTTGCCATATTTGTTATTGTATACTAAATTTTGAAAATGCTGCATAATTTTGCGTTCAAAAAAAGACTGCACCATTTGTGTGCAGCTGCCATTGCCATATTCAGCTACCTGTTGTCAGGTGATGAATGCAAAGCTGTCATAAAGACGCTTGAAAGTAAATCTCCAGCGATTACTCCTTCCAATGGACAGCACCAGACGGCCGGCATGTTCTGTCAGATGTCCCGCAAACTGCATAAGATTACTGATCACCGTACGTATTCTTCGGCGATGTATTTTCTTCCGGCCGGGAGCATCCTTCTTTTTCAGCGATTCCTGCCCTATGATTCGAAGGATATTATATGCGATCATTGTCAGCTCCAGCACCAGTTTGTTGCTCTCAAACTTTCCCGACGGGAGTCTTCCAACATCCATGTCCGTCTTGATTTCACTGTGATACTGCTCACTTTCTCCGTGGGCATGGTAAAGATCAATGACTGTTTCGTCTGGCAGGGAAGTGTTTGTCCAGTATGTGCCCAGTTCTATATCGGGTACGATAAAATACTGCCCATATCGGTCAATGGTTCTTTCCGTGATCTCATAAATTGTGCGTATTCCGACAGTTTTCTCCTCGTTATCAGAAAGGGAATATGTCACATTCCGGAAGGTCTGTCCGATATAAACAGTTTTCCCATCACGTGGATGCTGGATATTCTGGCAGCATTCCCTGACGGATTCCAGCCATTCTTCTTTACTTTCCTGTCTGGGATTCCGTTTTATGATGAAAGACACATTGTTGTATTTATAGCTTTCTTCCATAAAGATGCCTATGTTTTCAGATGCATCGTTGCCGGAATCCAGCCGGATGAGCAGTGGTTTTTCCGTCAGCTGTCTGCACAGTTCAATGGTCTCTCTCAGGAAATCAGGAGTTTCTTTCTGGCAGTGCTGTTTCCCAATCCGCAGTTCAAGATTGACGAGGTATCCTTCTGTGCCGATATATGCCATAATTGGTGCATATCCGTCAAAACCCTTGTAGGTACGGGATACGCCTTCCTTATTGGATTTCGAATTGTCAAAGGGGGTTACATCAATATCGACAGGAACAAAGCCGTTATCCAGGGCTGTCGGCTCTATGTGCATTTCACGCAGCATGTCGACATTTGCCTGCTGGATGTCTTTGCGCAGGGAATCCCCGATCATGTCAAAACGCTGACGGAGTGTTTCGGCGGAAGGAATCGCATAGGAGATGCCTAATGCGTATTTGTAGTAGTCAGGGTCATCTATCATTTCACGGACAGCCTCATACTGGGGTTTTCCCTGACAGAGCATACCAATATAGGTGAGGAGCACGTCTCCATTTTTTATCTGTTTCTGCAGATAATCTTTTGAAATTGGAGCACGGTTGATTTTTTTAACAAAACTGCTTTTTCCAAGTATTTGCCCTACGAATACCAGACCACTGGGAGTAATGAGCCGCTCATCGCTGAATTCAATGTGTATTTTCTTCATTGCACTGCCTCCGCCTATCTTTTGATACTTTCATTATACAGGATAATGCATGATGATACAGTAAAAAAACAAAATTTTGTTTAACCTAGTGGGTGAAATAAAATGTATTGCGAAAATCAGTTTCCAGCAGGTATTATTGCTGAAAAAAAGGGATGTAACACTATGGTAAGTTTCACGGAATAAGGTGGATTTTCATTGACGCATATAACACCTTACAATATAATAAAAGCAAATATATAGCTTATAAAGGAGGTTCCTTAATGACGAAAAAAATAACCGCAATATTCTTGGCATTGTGCATGGCAATCTCCGTTTGGCCGATGACCATTCAGGCGGCATCAAAGCCCGATATTAAAGTTGGCGACTATGTTAAAATGGGCGCGTATAACAATGCCTCAATTCTTTGGCGATGTGTAAGCATTGACGATAACGGACCGCTTATGCTTGCAGACAAAATTGTTGACACCCTTGCATATGATGCCAAAACAAATGACAACAGCAATTCAAAATCACACAGCAGAAGCTATAAGCGTGATGATTACGGTTCTAACTATTGGAAAGACAGCAATATGCGTTCTTGGTTAAATTCGACCGCAGCTGAAGGCAAAGTCGATTGGCTTTGCGGCAACCCTCCGAAAGACGGATATGTAAGCGGTGTGGGAGCGTACAACGAAAAAGCGGGTTTTCTCAACGCTTTTTCAAAATCTGAAATTGCGGCAATGAAAACCGTTACCCAGCGTTCTCTCGTTTCTCATCCCGAATACAACAAGGGCATAGTTGATGGAGACGCAAATTCGGATTTGTTATACTACACCGATATTTCGGAAGCGGTGGCAAACTACGACAGTTCATATTTTGAAACTACAACCGAAAAGGTTTTTCTTCTTGATGTAAAGCAGGCTAATGCCGTGTGGAAAAATCTCAAAGGTTATTATGTTGCGTATAATAATGACGGTATGGCTTGGCCTTATTGGCTTCGCACTCCTGTTACCGATTGCAATCACGATATGCGTTATATCAGTTCATCGGGTCAGGTCGGTCGTTATGCTCCGTGGTATTCCGATTTGGGCGTAAGACCTGCATTTTATCTCGATTCCGAATATTTTGTTACAACTTCCGGCAGCGGCTCACAAAGCAGTCCTTATATCGGCTCTGCTCCAAATAAGCAAGAGGATGATTATACAATTTCGGAACCTGCCGAGGACGCAAATCCCGATTGGAATGTCAGCACCGAGCAAAGCATTCAGCTCACCCTCGGCCCGTGGTATTCAAATGACAGAAAATATTCTAATCCTACCATCCCTGTTTATACCATCCAAAAAACACGCAGCGACACGGAAAATATGGTTGTTGTCGTTTGCGGCGAGGGATACACAAAAAGTCAGCAGGGCAAATTCATCAATGATGTCAAACGACTTTGGCAGGACGCTATGAAATATGAACCGTATCGCAGTTATGCCGACAGATTCAATGTTTACGCTCTTTGCACAGCTTCCGAATCGACTTTTGACAATGGTGGAAGCACCTTCTTTGATGTTATAGTCGACAAATATAATTCGCCTGTTATTTCTAATAATCTCCACGGAAGTCAGTGGAAAAATCATATTTTTGAGAGATGTATCGGTCCTGAATTTATCGAGAAAATTCACGATGCTCATATCAAAAAAAAGTGTGATCCAAACACAATTCCGTCCGGTTCGGAATATGAGCCTTATTATTATGTTCACGATTATATTGCTCAGTTCGCTATGGTTGTAAACACAAAATCAGATTTCGGCGGTGCTTATAATAACCGTGAATACGGCTTCCATTATTTCATTTCGCCATCAGACAGTTATCGTGCGTCAAAAACTTTTGCACACGAGTTTGGACACGGTTTGCTCGGTCTCGGTGATGAATACAGTAACGGATATTTGCTTGACGATAAGGAACTTAAATCACTCAATCTTTCCTCGGTTGAAGACCCGGAAAAGATAAAATGGCGACAGCTTTTAGGTTTTAGAAACACATATACCTGCCGCAATGCTTACGGCTCAAAAATGCTTGTTTCAAGTTATGAGTGCATAATGAGAGACACAAACTATCAATTCTGTGAGGTTTGCCGTTTGCAGGGCTTCAAGCGAATGTCTCAGCTTGTTAAGGATGTAGACCTTTATGTTGCAACTCCCGAGGTTAAGGAATATACGGGCGCTTATTCAAAGCCGTCTGATTTTACCGACCTTGAAACAAGTTCATATTATAATTACACATATAATCGCAATGACCGACTTTTGAGCGGCAACAGCAAAAGCAGATTTAATACTAATATGAACGGTAAAAAAATCGAGCTTAGAACTGTTATTCAAAACATTTCAGATAAAAATGCACGACAATTAAAATTCAAAATGTGGATAAAGCACTCCGACGGAAGCGTTGCGACCGATTCATCGGGGAATCCGCTTCAAACAGTACAAACCTTTGACATTCCTGTTTGGAATGATAAGGCAAATTTCTGGCCGCTCGGTGCTTTGGATCACATCAAAAGCGACTTTAATTCAGGCTTAAAGAGTTGCTCGCTTATTTATCAAATTCCGTCTGATGCACAGCTTAAGAGCGGCGATACCGTGGCATTTCAGGTGCTCGATGAAAACGGAAATGTGCTTGCAGACGACAATACGGAAACACAGCGCTACACAACCGTTTCAATTCAGTATAAATTTGAGGACGGCTCTGAAATTCCAAACACTGCCGGCGGAACATTTACCGTGCCATACGGCACAAAGCTTGATTTAACACCGGCAAAAACACTTTATGATTATGAATTTATAAAGGTTGACGGCTTGAATAAGCCTATTGTTTCGGACGGAACGGTTGTTACATATTATTACAAAAATAAAAACGAAGAACACACTCACAATCTGACTTTGGTTGCTGCGAAAGCTGCCACCTGCACAGATGGCGGTAAGGAAGCATACTACAAGTGCGAAGGTTGTGGCAAGTTCTATGAAGATGTACTCGGTACAAAGGAAATAACCGACCTTGCATCTTGGGGCAATATTGCTAAGATTGCCCACACCACAAAGCAAACCGTAACAAAGGCAACCCCAACAGCAAACGGCAAGATAGTAAATTACTGTTCGGTATGTAAGAAAACTCTTTCAACGACAGTAATTCCAAAGGCATCAAGCAAAAAGCTTAAAGCAACATCATTAACATATAACGGAAAGGTTAGAACACCTAAGGTTATTGTTAAGGACAGAACAGGAAAGACACTTGTTAAGAATACTGACTATACTGTGTCTTATGCAAAAGGCAGAAAGTATGTTGGCAAGTACGCAGTAAAGATTACCTTTAAGGGTAAATACAGCGGAACAAAGACGCTTTATTTCACAATCAAGCCAAAGGCAACAAGTATTTCCTCACTTAAAGCAGGTTCAAAGAAGTTTACAGTAAAGTGGAAGAAGCAGGCTACACAGACAACAGGCTATCAGGTACAGTACAGTGCCTCAAGTAAATTCAGCAAGGCTAAGACCGTAACAGTAGGCAAGAATACAACAGTATCAAAGAAAATTTCAAAGCTTTCGGGCAAGAAAAAGTATTATGTAAGAGTTCGCACCTATAAGACAGTTAAGATTAACGGCAAATCCATAAGGATTTATTCAGGCTGGTCAAAAGCTAAGACTGTTACAACAAAGAAATAAAAACTATACCGTAACCTTTGATTCTGCCGGTGGCTCTGCAGTAACGACTCAGACTATCGAAGAAGGTCAGAAGGCAACCAAACCTGCCGCTCCTACCAAGTCTGACGATACCACCAAGCCTTCGGATGATGTTCAGAATCCGCAGACCGGCGACAACAGTATGAGTGGCTGTGGATCGCTCTGCTGTTCGTCAGCGGCTTCGGAGTTGTGACAACTACTGTTTATACTAAATTAGACGAAGCAATTTCTGATGCTGTTAAAACTGGGAAAATCACTCAAGAAGAAGCGAACGCAGCTTACAAATAAATATACGAGGCTTGTCTTAAAAAAGACGAGCTCAAAATGACAATGAAACTGTCACTCTCTGGAGACACTAGGAGTGACAGTATAATCATCATAAATAAAATGAATCTTCGGCATCAACCCACATCTGCATAGTTCCATCAAGGTATAGTCTTGCATATTCAAGTGGTTCATCAATAGCAAGTGCATTTAATGCACAATCTAATCTGGGTGTTGTTTTTAAATTCTTTTCTGCTTCCCAGCAGTCAATGCGGAGCATATAGCCAGCAGAAGTATAAACATCAATGCTGTTGCGTTGTGGATTGTATTCTGCAAATATTGTTCTCATCGTATCAAATCTCCTTATCATTCAATCAATCATTTGTTACAAAAATCAGAAGCATTTCAATCAGTTCACCATGTCGTTTTTATTTTGTGTTATACTGTTTTAGAGGATTTTCTTTTCCTTGTATTTTCCCTTATCAGGGTTCATAAATCCATATGGGAAGATATAACATAAGGGAAAGTCTAAGGGAAAGATCACCTGCGACAAACTTAGTGTTTTCAAGGGATTCAGAGATATTTGATAATAAAATATAACAATTATTA
>OHSG01000948.1_pt1 | contig 12527 bp, 9 predicted proteins | sample 1578601 | NCBI WGS metagenome assembly OHSG01 (sample SAMEA3879534, study PRJEB24766) | human gut metagenome | biome: human-associated habitat; feature: feces | place: USA | collected 1985/1987
ACGCATGGAACGCGAAAAGGCGTGGGATTATGAACGACGTGCCAAGCAGATTCTTTCGCAACTGAAAATCCGCGATTTTTCCCAGAAAATCGGACATCTGTCCGGCGGGCAGTTGAAGCGCGTGGCACTGGCCAACATCCTGATTACCGAACCGGATTTGCTGATTCTGGACGAGCCGACTAACCACCTCGACCTGGACATGACGGAATGGCTGGAAGAGTACCTGAACCGTGGCAGCCTGAGCTTGCTCATGGTGACACACGACCGCTATTTTCTGGACCGTGTGTGCTCGGAAATCATTGAAATAGACAACCGTCAGCTGTATTCCTACAAAGGAAACTACAGCTACTACTTGGAGAAACGGCAGGAACGTATCGAAGCGACCAATGCGGAGATTGCCCATGCCAACAACCTGTATCGCACGGAACTGGAATGGATGCGCCGTATGCCGCAGGCACGCGGCCACAAAGCCCGTTACCGCGAAGAAGCCTTCTATGAACTGGAGAAGGTGGCCAAACAGCGCACGTACGACGCAAACGTGAAACTGGATGTCAAGGCTTCGTACATCGGTTCCAAGATTTTTGAGTCCGACCACTTGTGCAAGCACTTCGGCGACCTGAAGATTCTGGATGATTTCTCCTACATCTTTGCCCGCTACGAGAAGATGGGTATCGTGGGCAACAACGGTACGGGTAAATCCACCTTCATCAAGATTCTGATGGGACTGGAAAAACCCGACAGCGGTACGCTGGACATCGGCGAAACGGTACGCTTTGGCTACTACTCGCAGGAGGGGCTTCAGTTTAACGAGCAGATGAAGGTGATTGACGTAATTACGGACATCGCCGAGGTAATTGAACTGGGCAACGGCAAACGGCTGACGGCTTCACAATTCCTGCAACATTTCCTCTTCACGCCCGAAACACAGCACAGCTATGTGTACAAGTTGAGCGGGGGAGAACGACGCCGATTGTACCTCTGTACGGTACTGATGCGGAACCCGAACTTCCTGGTGCTGGACGAGCCGACCAACGACCTGGACATCGTGACACTGCAGGTGCTGGAAGAATACCTACAGAACTTCAAGGGATGCGTCATCGTGGTGAGCCACGACCGCTACTTCATGGACAAAGTGGTAGACCATCTGCTGGTATTCAAAGGGCAGGGCGACATCCGCGATTTCCCCGGCAACTATTCTGACTACCGCGACTGGAAGCTGGCCAAGGCAGAACACGAAAAGGAAGCAGCCAAACCTAAGGAAGAAAAGACGCAGCGTGTCCGCCTGAACGACAAGCGCCGCATGACGTTCAAGGAACGGAAGGAATTCGAACAGCTGGAAAAAGAGATTGCCGCACTGGAGGAAGAAAAGAAACAGATAGAAGAAGCCTTGTGCAGCGGTACACTCAGCGTAGACGAACTGACCGAGAAATCCAAGCGTCTGCCTCTGCTCAATGACGAGCTGGACGAGAAGACCATGCGTTGGCTGGAACTGAGTGAAATTGAGGGATAAAAAAGACGCCTTTGCATTTGAAAGAAAACGCAAAGGCGTTTACATTTAAACGCAAGTACATTTTAATCAAAACGCTTTGACGTTTTAAATAAAACGCAAGTACGTTCATGGACAAACGTACTTGCGTTTTTTTATGGGTTTTAAGAAAAATAATAAACAATTGTTTATCAAAGGGTTACACCATTCTTGAAAATTGCGATTTCGCGGTAGTTTTTCTTTTCGTTGTTCACGGGTTCTCCGCTGGCCACCTGAATCACATAATCGATGAAACGACGGCAAGTGGTTTCCATCGGCTCATTTTCTACGATGACACCGGCATTGAAATCAATCCATCCAGGCTTGTGTGCCGCCAGGTTAGAATTGGTAGAAATCTTCATAGTAGGCACGAAGGTACCGAACGGCGTACCGCGTCCTGTAGTGAACAGCACGATGTGGCAGCCGGAAGAGGCGAGGGCCGTAGCAGCTACCAGATCATTGCCCGGAGCCGACAGCAGATTCAGTCCCTTCGTCTGCAAGCGCTCTCCGTAAGCCATCACGCCTGATACGTAACTCTTTCCGCATTTCTGTGTGCAACCCAATGCTTTTTCTTCCAGTGTAGAGATACCTCCGGCCTTATTACCCGGCGAAGGATTCTCGCCCACGGGCTCTCCGTGTGAGAGGAAGTATTCCTTGAAATCATTAATCAGGCTCACCGTCTGGTTGAACAGTTCCGTGGTGCGGCAACGGTTCATCAGGATGGTTTCTGCCCCGAACATTTCGGGTACCTCAGTCAGTACCGAAGTACCTCCCTGCGCAATCAGGTAGTCGGAGAACATGCCCAGCAGCGGATTGGCCGTAATGCCCGAGAAGCCGTCGGAACCACCGCATTTCAGTCCCACACGCAACTCGGAGAGAGGCACATCCGTACGCTCGTCCTGACAGCACTTGGCATACAGTTCACGCAAGATACGCATGCCTTCTTCGTATTCATCGTCTACCTTCTGTGCCACCATGAAGCGGATACGGTCTTCGTCATACGTACCGACAAATTCACGGAACACATCGGGCTGGTTGTTCTCACATCCTAATCCCACTACCAGCACGGCTCCGGCATTGGGATGCAGCACCATGTCGCGCAGAATCTTCTTCGTATTCTCATGGTCTTCACCCAACTGCGAGCAGCCGTAGTTATGCGGGAAAGCCACAATGGCATCCACTCCCTTGCCTCCGTCCGTCTCGCGGCGAAGTCCCTCGGCCAGCTGGTTTACGATACCGTTCACACAGCCCACGGTCGGGATAATCCAGATTTCGTTGCGCACGCCCACATCTCCGTTCCGACGACGATAGCCCTTGAACGTGCGGTGTTCCACCGGAATGTCCGTATGCACCTCCACAGGCTGGTAAGTATAATCCAGCAGTCCTGCCAGATTAGTCTTGATTTCTTTCTCGCTCACCCATGTACCTTCGGGCACATCGACGGTAACATGACCGATAGGGTAGCCGTATTTAATGATATTCTCTCCAGCCTGGAAATTCTTCAGCGTCACCTTGTGCCCGGCAGGCACATCCGTGCGCAGGGTAATCACCCGTCCGTCTGCCTCGATGGTTTCTCCTGCATGAAGGGGAGAAATAGCCACCGCCACGTTATCGGCCGGGTTGATTCTCAAATAAGTTGTTTTCATATTAATAGCAATGTAATCAGGTTATTCGTTGACATGTGCATCGAAATAGAAATCGATGTTTTCCGTCGTAATCAGGTTGATAGGCATGTAGTTGCAGTCCTTCACCTTCTTGCGCAGAATCAGGTGGTTGCACAGACATTCAATGCTGTTGTATCCCTGCACGGTAGGCTGCTGGGCTATGATGAAGTCAATCACTCCTTCCTTCAGGCAAGCCACGTTGCGACGCAGCAGGTCGTAACCCATAAGGTGGAAGTCCGTACGTCCGTGACGCTGCATATACTCGCCGATGATGTACGCCTTCGAGTTGAAGGTGATACCGCACTTCACGTTCGGATGCGCCGCAAAAAAATCGTCCAGCAACGAAGCATCTTCACCCGGCTGTTTGGCATAGAGGTTCAGTTCCCACATCTTCAGTTCAGGACAGTGCTCCTTCATGTATTCATAGAAGCCCTCTTCACGATGGAGCTGCTGGTTCGAACCCAGACGTCCTTCGTTTATCTGACGGAAGATAACAATTTCCGGTTCGCCACTAGCCAGCAGACGCAACATGCGGGCGGCAAAGTATCCGCTCCGCTGGGCATGCTGTCCGTAGAAAGCCAGCGGCTCCAGCCGAGCAATATTCGAATCAATAAATACATACGGAATGCCGGCTTCGCGCAGCAGGCTGACAAACCGTTCAGTTTCTTCTTCTACAGTAGGCGAAAGGATGACTCCGTCGGGCTGTGCTTCTAAAATGCGCATACCACTTTCTATAAAGGCACCCGACTCGTACTGGTCATAATAATAGTCGGACAGAGAAACATTGAAATCGGAAAAACGGGTGATGGCCTGTTGCATGCCACGTTCCACATCCTTCCAGTAATCACCTTCATTGTGCGAAGGGAGCAGATAGGCAAATCTGTATTTCTTGTTCGAAGCCAGCGCACTGGCATACATGTTGGGCTGATAGTTCAGCTTCTTCAATATTTCTTCCACTTTAATGCGGCTAGACTCAGACACACCGCTCCGGGAGTGAAGTACACGGTCTACTGTTCCCACCGATACTCCGGCCATCTGGGCGATGTCCTTGATTCGGATTCTATCTTGCTGTTTCTCCATGCGTTCTTACCTTATTATATTGTACAATCTGTGCATTCAGTAAAAATTCATTTTTTTCGATACAAATATATAACTTATTTTGGTTTTTAAAAAATAAACCGTACCTTTGTGTGCGTACACAAAATGGATATTTCAAAAGTAACTGCTGAAAGAACCGTTTTTGTGATACAAGCTAAGAACTACATTATTAATCACATAAGTATAAAAATATCTAGCAATGGGAAAAATTGTTACTTTAGGCGAAATCATGTTGAGATTGTCTACACCGGGCAATACTCGTTTTGTTCAATCAGACAGCTTTGACGTAGTTTACGGTGGAGGTGAAGCAAACGTAGCTGTGAGCTGTGCCAACTATGGTCATGAAGCATACTTCGTAACCAAACTGCCGAAACACGAAATCGGACAGTCAGCTGTAAACGCATTGCGCAAATACGGTGTGAAGACTGACTATATCGCCCGTGGTGGTGACCGCGTAGGTATCTACTACCTGGAAACAGGTGCTTCTATGCGTCCTAGCAAGGTTATCTACGACCGCGCTCACTCTGCCATCGCTGAAGCTGATCCTTGCGACTTCGACTTTGATGCTATCATGGAAGGTGCTGACTGGTTTCACTGGTCTGGTATCACTCCGGCTATCTCTGACAAGGCTGCTGAACTGACTAAACTGGCTTGTGAAGCTGCAAAACGTCACGGAGTAACAGTTTCTGTTGACTTGAACTTCCGTAAGAAACTGTGGACAAAAGAAAAAGCACAGTCTATCATGAAACCGTTGATGCAGTATGTAGATGTATGTATAGGTAACGAAGAAGATGCCGAACTTTGTCTGGGCTTCAAACCGGAAGCGAATGTGGAAGCCGGTGAAACCAATGCGGAAGGTTACAAAGGAATCTTCAAGGCTATGGCAAAAGAATTCGGCTTTAAATATGTGGTTTCTACCTTGCGCGAATCATTCTCGGCTACTCACAACGGCTGGAAGGCTATGATTTATAACGGAGAAGAATTTTATGAATCAAAACGCTATGACATCAACCCGATTATTGACCGGGTAGGTGGTGGCGACTCATTCTCCGGAGGTATCATTCACGGTCTGCTGACCAAACCGAATCAGGGTGCCGCCCTTGAATTTGCTGTTGCCGCTTCTGCTTTGAAGCATACTATCAACGGTGATTTCAATTTGGTATCTGTAGACGAAGTGGAAGCATTGGCCGGTGGCGATGCCAGCGGACGTGTACAACGCTAAATTTGTTTTTTATAGGAACACGAATGACGCAAATAACGCAAATTTTTGATACATGTTTTATTTGTATCATTTGTGTTCCTATCTTTCATTTAAACTAAAATATAACATTATGGCTCGTTTTGATAAAATAGCAGTGTTGGACAAGATTGGTTCAACCGGAATGGTTCCTGTGTTCTACCATAAAGATGCAGAAGTGGCAAAGAAAGTGGTGAAAGCTTGTTATGACGGCGGAGTTCGTGCATTCGAATTTACAAACCGTGGTGACTTTGCTCATGAAGTATTTGCGGAAGTTGTGAAATACGCGGCAAAGGAGTGTCCTGAAATGGCTATGGGAGTAGGTTCTATCGTTGATCCTGCTACTGCCGCTCTTTACTTGCAATTGGGTGCTTGCTTTGTGGTAGGTCCGTTGTTCAATCCTGAAATCGCTAAAGTGTGCAACCGTCGTTTGGTGGCTTATACTCCGGGATGTGGAAGCGTGTCTGAAGTGGGGTTTGCACAAGAAGCAGGCTGCGACCTTTGCAAACTGTTCCCCGGTGATGTACTTGGTCCGAAGTTGGTAAAAGGTCTGCTGGCACCGATGCCTTGGTCTAAATTGATGGTTACAGGTGGTGTTTCACCTGATGAGGAAAATCTTAGCTCATGGATTAAGGCTGGAGTATTCTGTGTTGGTATGGGTTCAAAACTGTTCCCGAAAGATGTTGTCGCAGCAGGTAATTGGCAGGCTATTACCGATAAATGTAAAGAAGCTTTAGGTTATATTGCTAAGGCTCGCGGATAATAAATACGATTTTAAAGGCTCAGTTATGCTTTTATGCATATTGAGCCTTTTATTTTTTTCGGCTTGTTCTTTTGATAGTAAAAATACAGAGATTGACAAGCTGAATGATATGTCTTATGCTTGTCATTATAAGAATTTAGACTCGACTTATTATTATGCAAATAAAGCTTTAAGCCTTTCAGAAAATTATTCGGCTGGACGTGCTGAGGCATATAATAATTTAGCTTTTTTCTATATTTCAAAGATGAAATATGAGAAGGCATCTTGCTTTCTTGATAGTGTTAATCTTGTTACTGATAATCAGATAGAACTGTTGATAGCTGACATACAGCGTATGAGATTATGCCAAAGGATTTCTCAGAATAAAAAATTTTATGATTACCGGGAAAAAGCCATAACAAGACTTCATCGTATAAATGAAGAGAGTAAATCTCTTTCAGCACGTTTAACAGATCGAATGGTATATGCCAAATCTGAATTTTCTATAGTAAGTTCAACATATTATTATTATTTGGGATTAGGTATTCAATCAAAAAACGCAATATTACAGGTTGATTCTATAGCGGAAATACAAAAGGATACGGCTCAATACTTAAATTATTTATATCAGTTGGGCAGTGGTGGACTTATCGATGGAAAAACAAAATATGATGTTGCGCAAAAAGAGTTTGAGCAATTGCTCAAATGTTATTTTTATGCTAGACAAGGTAATTTTGTATATTGGGAGGCCAATGCACTTCAGTCAATAAGTGAGCACTTGTTAGATAAAGATCAGAGTACTTGGCTGATTTTGAAAAACAAATGGGCTATAAATTATCTGAATTCAGATAATATGCCTGACAGTCTACTGGCAGGAAATTTAGCTCAACGTGCATTGACCTTATTTATTCGTTATGGTGATGTTTATCAAACGGCTGGAGCGTATAGAACGTTGGCTTTTTGTTATTGGAAATTAGGTGACTACACATCTTCACTTATTTGTTTGGAAAATGCTTTGTCTGAGAATGCAATAAACCAAGCACCTGATTTGGTTGCAAGTATTTGTGAACAGTTGAGTTTGGCTTATTCTGCAGTGGATGATAAGAACAATAGTGATATTTATCGTAATAAATATTTGGATCTTCAAGAAGAAACAAGACAAGACCGTCAGTTGGAAGCGCGTGCAGAGCAACTGGAGAATACTTCAATGCAACTCAATATCTTAATAATGTTCATTCTTTTTCTTATATTGGTACTTGTTGTATTGTTTTTTATGCTCAAGCGTTTGAAAAGGAGTAAAAATAATAATTTATATATAGGTGACTTATTAAAACCACTGCAAGAATGGAATAAACATAATAGTTTGTATCTTAGCGATTTAGACGATAAATATGAAGAAGCAGATGAACAATTAGGCTTGTATCGCTTACATATAGAAAAGTCAAAAAGAAGGAATCTTGACAATAGGGCTAAAGTATTTTTAGTTAACAATGTTATGCCTTATATAGATAGAATAATAAATGAAATAAGAAGGCTTAAAACCTCAACAGATTCTGATAACGTTAAACAGGAGCGATATGAGTATATGAAAGAACTCACAGACAGAATCAACGAATATAATGATGTCTTAACTCATTGGATTCAGCTTCAACAAGGACAGCTAAGTTTGCATATAGAGAGCTTTAAACTTCAGGATGTTTTTGATATTTTGTCGAAATCTGCAATAGCTTTTCAGTTGAAAGGTATTGATTTTGAAGTCAAACACTCGTCAGCTATCGTTAAAGCCGATAAAATTATGACACTGTTTATGCTCAATACTCTTTCAGATAATTCTAGAAAATTCACTCAAAGAGGAGGCGTTGTTGTTGTTGAGGCCAGGGAAGAACCTGAATACGTGGAAATATCCGTATCTGATACAGGTGATGGGATTGAAGAACTGGAATTGCCAAATCTGTTTGATCATAAAGTTAACAATGGTCATGGCTTTGGACTGATGAATTGTAAGGGTATTATTGATAAGTATCGTAAGACAAGTCAAATATTTAATGTCTGTGGTATATTTGCAGAGAGTAAAAAAGGTAAAGGAAGCAAGTTCTATTTCCGCCTGCCATATGGTGTGCTTCGTTCAGTCTTGTCTCTTATTATGATGTTTGGGTTCTGTTTTGATTTAATGGCAGAAAAGGTAAAAAAAGGCAATGTCGTTTCTGATGAAGATATAAAGTCTGAATATTTAATTAAAGCAAACAATTATGCAGATTCTGCATATTTTAGCAATATTAATGGTACATATCAAAAAACATTGGATTACGCGGATTCTTCAATTGTATATCTGAATGAGCATTATAAACATGTATATCCTTTCGGTAAAGATTTAATGTTGTCTGAAAGTAATAAGGCTGGCGTATCTGCAGAAATTATTTGGTTCAGAAAAAAGATAAAGACAAATTATGATATAATATTAGATATCCGTAATGAGTGTGCCGTTGCTGCTTTGGCTTTGCACAAATGGAATTTATATGTTTACAATAATAAGATATATACGCAATTGTTTAAGGAGATGTCTGCAGACAATGGATTGGCAGAATATTGTCAGACTATGCAGAATTCCAAAAACAATAAAATAATAGCCATAATATTTCTCGTCTTGTTGTTGGTTGCGGCAGCAGGTGTTTATTATTTCTTGTATTATCGTCATGTGCTGTTTTTCAGATTTTGTATAGATCGCATTAATGGTATAAATAAGTTGCTTCTTTCTGATATTACAGATGAAAATAAACTTTCAATGATTAATGACGTTGACACATCCAGATTTCCTAAGCCATTAAAAGAAGTTGTTGCTAATATAAAAGATGCATTGCAGCGTTCTGTTAATATGAATGAAAGCAGGAAGTCTGACATAGAATATCTTAACGACGAACTTAATCGTGCAAGATATGAGGACGAAAAATTATATGTTTGTAATAATGTGATAGACAACTGCTTAAGCACATTAAAACATGAAACAATGTATTATCCTTCACGAATAAGGCAGCTTGTAGATGAAGCCGATAGGGATATAACACCTTTGAGTGAAGTTGCAACTTATTATAAAGAACTTTATGCTATGCTTTGTGAGCAGATACAGCGGCAAATTGATTCTGTCTCATACGAATGTAAACCAGTATCTTTAAAAGATATTATTGGTATTGATGATTATGTATTTGGAGATACTGTCTTGATAAGATATTTATTTGAAATAATAAAGACCCAATGCGGATGTACAGATTCAGATATCTCAGTTTCTTCATCAGGCAAAAAATATATTGTTATTGATATCTTATGTCATTCAGTTCGGGTTGACAAGGATGGTGATATGCCAGATTTGTTTGTTCCGTCAGTGAAGAATATTCCATTTCTAATATGTCGGCAGATTGTGCGTGATAATAGCGAACTTACCAATCTTCATGGATGTGGTATCGTAGCTGATAAGTTTAAGGAGGGTAGTGGTTTAGTATTGCATATAACTCTTGCTAGGTATGTGTCTGCAGATATAAAAAACAATTGATTAGACAATAATAAATTTGATTATGGATAATTTTAAAGTTATAATAGTTGAAGATGTTCCGTTGGAATTAAAAGGCACAGAAGGTATATTAAAAAATGATATTCCAGAGGCAGAAATAATAGGAACTGCGGACAGTGAGGCTGCTTATTGGCAGTTGATTAAGCGGCAATTGCCAAATTTGGTATTGCTTGATTTGGGATTAGGCGGTTCCACTATGGTGGGAGTTGAAATTTGCCGTCAGACAAAAGAGTTGTACCGTGATGTTAAAGTGCTTATATTTACAGGCGAAATCCTTAACGAAAAGTTGTGGGTTGATGCTTTGGATGCAGGATGTGACGGAATTATATTGAAAAGCGGTGAACTTCTCACACGCGGTGACATCTCTAGTGTTATGTCTGGTCGCAGATATGTCTTTAACCAACCTATTCTTGAAAAAATTATCAAGCGCTTTAAGGATAGCGTAAACCGTCAGATAATGCGCCAGGAAGCATTGGTTAATTATGAAATTGACGAATATGATGAACGTTTTCTTAGACATTTGGCCTTAGGGTATACAAAAGAACAGATAACAGGCTTGCGTGGCATGCCTTTCGGTGTAAAGAGTCTTGAAAAAAGACAAAATGAACTTGTTCGCAGATTGTTTCCTGATGGTAATGCAGGGATGGGAATTAATGCGACAAGGCTTGTAACGAGAGCTATTGAATTACATATACTTGATATAGACAATTTAAGGCCTGACGATTTGTAATAAATATTAATACGCATGATGTATCGCAGTAAATTCTTACCTTGGACAGCGTTGGCGTTGGCAATGTTATTGGTTTTTGTAATAGTGTTTTCGTGGATAGTCAGCTCTGTCAGCCCGTCATTGTCAATCCGGTCACTGATTAGTGGCGAAGGTGTAAGGTGGTTCATGGGAGGCTTTACTTCGTGTTTGTCAAGTCCTTTGCTCGTTTGGCTACTCGTCTGCAGTATTTCATGGGGAACTTTTGTTGATAGCGGGCTTCGTGATGTTATTAGAAATGTATATTGTGGTAAGGCTATAACATACAGGCAGAGACATGCTTTAGTAATATCATGTGTGTTGTTAATCTTATCCGGTATATTTGTTATCCTTTTAGCCTTTATTCCTCATGCTGTGTTGCTTGGTGCAACAGGTCGCCTGTTTCCAAGTCCCTTCAGTTCAGGTATTATACCTTTAATTGCTTTTATTGTTGTAATAGTTTCAGTTTCATATGGTATATCTTGCGGTAAACTTTCAGATATTAGTCGTGTCTTCAGAAGTCTCTATGTAGGTGTGAAGATGTCGGCGCCTCTATGGCCATTGTATATTTTGGCAATGCAATTATATTTAGCAATAATGTTTGTGTTTTTTGATGTCTGACATTTTATGATTTTATTATATAGAATCTTTTGTCAAAATTCTATGCACTAAAGTATTCTTTGTGAAAACCACTGATTTAACATATATAACTCAATGAGTTTTAATTTCAAAATCAGTGGTTTTCATATTAGAAATCAGTGGCTTTTAAATCTTATTCTCATAAAATATATTTGTAGCGATTATAAATGTTGTTATGATAATGCCATTCATAATTTACACAACACATATAAAGCAATTGTTGAACGCGTTATATAAATTATCTGGATTGTCTTTAAATATGCCATATAATGCGCTTCCGCTTCCTGTCATTGATGCATAAATTGCACCAAGTTCATATAATTTATTTTTGATCTTTATAATTTCAGGATGAATATTGCTTATGCTTTGTTCAAAGTCGTTTACCAACTCTTCTTTCCATGTTTCAATGGGTTGTTTAACAATATCTTTACAGCATTTTGCCGGTTCTTTTGGTGTTATATTGGCAAACGCTTCTTTAGTACTAATCATGATTGCAGGTTTTACAATTACCATTTTGTATTGACTTAGATTTACATCAACAGGTGTTAAAACTTCGCCAATACCTGTTGCAAATGAAGGTGTAGGATTAATAAAGAAAGGACAATCAGCACCTAATTTTGCTGCCATTTCTTGCATCTCATTTATTGACATTTTTAAATTAAACATGTCATTGAGCATTTTTATTGTGTAGGCACAGTCTGCCGACCCTCCCCCCATACCGGCTTGTGTCGGAATGTTTTTAGTAAGTTTGACGCTTATTTTGGGAATATTGGTATAATGCTGTTTGACAAGATTATATGCTTTTACAATCAAGTTCTGTTGCAGGTCTCCATCAATGTTTATGCCTTTTATGCTAAGTGAGCATTCGTAGCATGTAGTAATATTGTCAGGTATCGCTTCTATGCATATTTCATCTTTAATATTAATCGGATAAAAAACTGTCTCAAGGTTGTGGTATCCGTCAGGTCTTTTGCTGACAACATTTAGACCTAAATTTATTTTTGCGCATGGTTGTTGTATCATAGTCGTTATTTTTTTGTTGTAAAGATAGCTATTTAAATTGAGTTTAATGGTCTTTAACCCGATAATTATTTGTATTTTTGCATTAAATTATTACTCGAATAATATGCCTGAAAATAAGAAATCACGTCGGATAGACAATAATAGTATTCACATGCAGCCTCAAGCAGTAGAGATTGAAAAGATGGTGCTTGGTGCGTTAATGATAGATAAAGATGCGTTTTCGGTTGTCAGTGAGATATTACATCCTGAAACTTTTTATGAACCTCGAAGTCAGAAGATCTACAGGGCTATT
>OHSG01000956.1_pt1 | contig 12466 bp, 7 predicted proteins | sample 1578601 | NCBI WGS metagenome assembly OHSG01 (sample SAMEA3879534, study PRJEB24766) | human gut metagenome | biome: human-associated habitat; feature: feces | place: USA | collected 1985/1987
GCAGCCCTCGCGGGAGCGCTCGCCCACGCCGGTAAAGATGGAGTAGCCGCCGTGCTCGGTGGCCACGTTATGGATCAGCTCCTGGATCAGCACAGTCTTGCCCACGCCGGCGCCGCCGAACAGGCCGATCTTGCCGCCCTTGGCGTAAGGAGCCAGCAGGTCGATGACCTTGATGCCGGTCTCCAGAATTTCAGTTGCGGGCTTCTGCTCTGCAAAGCCGGGTGCCTTGCGGTGGATGGGCCAGTGCGGCAGCTCGTCCACAGCGCCCTTGCCGTCAATGGGGCGGCCCAGCGGGTCGAACATACGGCCCAGTGTGCCCTCGCCCACAGGGGCGGTCAGGCCGTGGCCGGTAGCTTCCACCGGCATGCCCTTGCCCAGACCCTCGCTGGCAGAAAGCATGATGCAGCGCACCGTGGTCTCGTTGACGTGCTGCGTCACCTCCATGGTGCGCTCGGTGCCCTCTGCGGTCACGGTAAGCGCCTCCTGCAGGGCAGGCAGCCTGCCGGCGGTGAACTGCACATCCACCACGGGGCCTGCTACGCGAATAATAGTTCCCTGTATCATTTGGATTGCCTCTTGTCAAATCTTGTTTGTCCAACGAACCCTCTCAGTCATCGCCATCAACTGCCCTGAAACATCCCCCTTCGGGGGAGGTGGCACGCCGTCAGGCGTGACTGAGAGGGTTCTCTTCCCAAACCAAAAAGACTGCCCCGGAGAACGGAGCAGCCCTTCTGGCTTATGATGAAAAGAAGAAAATGAAGGAGAATAGCTTATTATTTGGCGGCTTTTTCGCCCTCCGGGAAGATGATCTTATTCACAAAGAAGAAGATGACCATGGAGATGCCGCCGTTGAGCACGGTGGTGCCGATGTTGTAGATGAAGTCCGGTACCAGCAGCCCTGCCACTGCCACCCAGATGCAGTTGATGGAGTTGACGATGCAGGTAATGACGCAGAAGGCCAGTACATACCAGCCGATCTGTTTTGCCAGATTGCCCTTGCTGCGGAACACAAAATTGCGCTGGATGGGGAAGTTGATGCACTCGCCGATGACCATGGCGATCATGTAGGCGCAGAAGTAGGGCAGACCGCCGTGGGCGGCATCGTAGCCAAGGATGTTCCACTTGAAGGTCTCGCCGAACAGGGTGATGTCGATGCCCGGCCAGCCGAAATCCACCACCGGCAGGCTTGCAAAGGCCTTGGGCAGAAATTGCAGCAGCAGGTACTTGAACACCGTGATGAGGTTGGACACGATGACGAACAGGCCGCCCTCGCGCACCCACTTGGCAGCGGCGGGGTGCTTTGCCGCGAAGTTATTCCAGAAATTCATAGCCTGCTTCCTTTCAGCTGTTTTTCAAGCGCTCTTCCATGCGGCTGTTCAGTACGAGGTTCTTCACGGCCTCCACGATCACCCGCACAAGGCCGATGATCCAGAAGCCCTGCAGCTCCATCACGATGCCGTCCACCATGCCCATGCTGATGGCGCCGTTGGTCATTTTGGCCAGCGCCCGCAGAGGCATATTGTACTGGAACAGGATGTTCAGGTCGGGCTTGCCCTTTTTGATGCTGCGGCGCAGCAGGGTGCCCAGCACGGCAGCCGCCAGCCAGCCGATGGGGCTGCGTCCGTGCCCCATCTCGCCCAGCGTCATGTTGCGGTCGATGTGCACCTTGTTCTCCGGGATGGGACGACCAAGCAGCGCCTCAAACTCCGCGTCCGGCACGTTCTGCACCTGCGCAGTGCGGTAATGTGTAAGGTCTTTGCCCGCGTAGGGGTCGGGTGCGCCAGTGCTCTCCACCGTAACAGCGGCAGTCAGACGGATATCAGCGCTGGAAGCGCCCACCAGCAGCTGATAGCTGCCGCCCTCCACCTCCCAGCGGTCGGTGGCAACGTTCCAGTAGCGGAAGGCTTTGTCGTCCAGCGGGATGGTGACGGTCTTGCTCTCTCCGGCTTCCAGCTGCACCTTGGCAAAGCCCTTCAGCTCCTTGACGGGGCGGAAAACTTTTGCATCCGGCTTTGCCACATACAGCTGCACCACCTCGGCACCTGCACAGCTGCCGGTGTTGGTGACAGTCAGGGTCACGCCGGTTTCGTCTGCTTTCAGGTCACTGTACGCAAAGCTGGTGTAGCTCAGGCCGTAGCCGAAGGGGAAGGCGGTGGGCACACCGGCGGTGTCGTAGTAGCGGTAGCCCACATACAGACCCTCGCGGTACTCCACAGTGGGGCCGTCGCCGCCGAAATGCGCTTTTGCGGGGGTGTCGGCGTAGCTGCGCGCCCAAGTCTCAGCCAGCTTGCCGCAGGGGTTCTGCGCGCCGGTGAGCACCTCGACCAGTGCGCCCGCACCGGCCTGACCGCCCAAGCAGCCGTAGACCAGTGCCTTGCAGTCCTTGACCCAATCGCTTTCCAGCGAGGAGCCTGCACTCAGCAGCAGCACCACGTTGGGGTTTGCCGCCGCCACAGCCGCCAGCAGTTCCAGCTGGTTCTCTGCCAGCTTCATGTCGGCGCGGTCGATGCCCTCGCTCTCCTTGATCTCGTCCAGACCCATGCACAGCAGCACCACATTGGCGTTCTTTGCCAGCAGCACCGCCTCGGCTTTCAGTGCCCCGTCGGGCTTGCCCTGCCGGTCAAAGCCCTTGGCGTAGCCGACGCTGTTCAGGCCGCTCTCGGCAAGGCAGTCCAAGAAGGAATCCACCTTGATGGAGTTGACGGCGCTGGAACCTGCACCCTGATAGCGGGGCGTCTGGGCAAAGTCGCCGATGACCGCCACCTTTTCCCCCTTTGCAAGGGGCAGCAGGCTGTTTTCGTTCTTCAGCAGCACGATGCTCTGGGCAGCAGCCCGGCGTGCCAGCGCGTGGTGGGCATCGGCATCGAACTTGCCGGGTGCGGCGTCCACCGCCGCCTTGGTGGTGAACACCAGCTCCAACAGTTCCTCCAGCCGGGCGTCCACGTCCGCTTCGGTGATCTTGCCGGTCTGCACCGCCTTCATCAGCTCCCGGATGGCGTCCCCGCCGGGGGCAGGCATTTCCAGCGTAGAGCCGTTCTTTACGCCGAGGGCGTGGTCGTTGCTGCCGCCCCAGTCGGTGACCACTGCACCGTCAAAGCCCCAGTCCCTGCGCAGGATCTCCATGAGCAGGTGGGCGTTCTCGTTGGCGTAGGTGCCGTTGACAAGGTTATAGGCGGACATGATGGTCTTGGGCTGTGCCTCCTTGACCACCATCTCGAAGCCGGTCAGGTAAATTTCCCGCAGGGTGCGCTCGTCCACGATGGAATCCGAGGCCATGCGGCGCAGCTCCTGACTGTTCACGGCAAAGTGCTTGGGGCAGGCGGCAATGCCGTTTTTCTGGATGCCGCGGACGTAGGCCGCCGCCATCTTACCGGCAAGGTAGGGGTCCTCCGAGAAATACTCGAAGTTGCGGCCGCACAGGGGGCTGCGCTTGATGTTCAGGCCGGGGCCCAGCAGCACCGACACGCCCTGTGCCGCTGCTTCTTCGCCCATGGCTGCGCCCACAACCTCGCCAAGCTCCGGGTCCCAGCTGTTGGCCACGGTAGCCGCCGTGGGGAAGCAGGTGGCCGGCTCCGAGGGGTTCAGGCCCAGATGGTCAGCTGCGCCCGCCTGCTTGCGCACGCCGTTGGGGCCATCGGACAGAGTAATGGCCGGGATGCCCTTGCCCGGCAGCGCCCGGGTGGTGAACACCGTGCCGCCGCTCAGCAGGGCGCATTTCTGTTCCAGGCTCAGTTTTGCAATAATATCCTGATGTTTCACGGGGAAATCTCCTTTCAGTAGAAACGGTATTGCCTTTGGAAACAGGACCACGCATAAGGAGAAGAAGCGTGATTCTGTTTCCAAAAGGGAACACGGCTGCAGGTCGTAACTGCCGTGCAGCCGTGTTCCGGGATTAGAAGGAAGACAGTTTTGATTACGGGTCAGTACTTATTCCTTACTCACATCCGCACCTGCATTGGTATTAGCCAGCGTTTTATTATACTTGCGGCGGCGAAGAATCACCACAACACCTGCCAGAACCAACACATAGACAATCACACTGCCTACCAGTGCAGGCGTGCGCCACATAGGCACAGGTGCATCTACATCTACACCGTAGCTATTCGCCAACGTATACAGATACTGATGTGCAGCTTCGCGCATCTTCAGCTGACCGGTAGCAGTCTGGCTCAGGTTATCGAAGGTCTTAGTGCCCCAGCCAAACAGCAGATTGGTACCACCTGCCAAGACAGCTTTTTCAATATCCATAAAGCCATGCTCCTCGTTGTTATCCGTAATCACAGTGCCAATAAAGCCCCATTCATTACGCAGAACATTGGTCAGCAGTGCAGTACTTGCACCGGCCCAAGTAGTACCAATATTATTGTAGGAAGACATCACAGCCGTGCTGCCGCCTTCCTTCACAGCCTTTTCAAACGGCATGAAGTAAATTTCACGCATTGCCTGCTCATCGGCCCAGGTGCACAGACCATAATGACGCCAAGTTTCACGCTCATTCAGTGCAAAATGCTTAATGTAGCAGTACATACCATTTTTCTCTGCCGCACCAACCGTAGCAGCGGACATGGAACCAGAAAGGAAGCCATCCTCAGAATAGTACTCAAAGTTACGGCCAGCAAATGCATTGCGGTGGGTATTAGCACCAGGTGCATACCAGCCGGAAATATTCCACGCCTTTCCTTCCTGCGAGATTGCATCGCCAAATTCAGAAGCCAGATCTACATTCCAAGTAGCCGCCAGCAGAACTTCTGCCGGATAAGTAACCGTCTTATATGTGCAGGTACCCATAAAGGCATCGAACACATAACTCAGAGCGGCAGGTCCGTCCATTTCATAAGTCTGTCCCTTACCGATATCATCAACTGCTGCACTTCCCCAGCCATCTGCGCCCAGCAGTTTGTACATATCATCAAGGGTCAGCTGATCCAGCAGCTTATCCCACTGTGCATCATCATAGGCAAGGCCTTCCATGTCTTTCAGAGTAAGGCCATTCTTTGCACCAAAGGTCGGCGCAGTGTCATCCGCATCCACATAGCTATCATCCACTACCAGCGCATTGTTGAAGGCTTCCAGCTGTTCAGCAGTTGCTTCCTTGCTGGTACCGGGAACGATCTGCCAAGTGTCACGGTTGAGGTAAGCCACATCACCAGCTGCATCATCAAACTGATTTGTTGCTACCACTTCGTCCGAAGAGCGCTTGCCGACATACTTGCAGTTTTCCACACCACTGCCAAACGCACTGTCCTGGAACACTTCATTCTCAGCAACCTTGCAGGTCATGGTCAGATTATCTTTCACCGTATGAGAATCCGTACGCAGAGAAATCTGATACTCGCCAGCTTCCAGCACGTAGGAACCGGTAGAAGTGTAGTACTTCTGTGCATCATAAGAAGCCATCTGCTCTACTGGCATAGAAATCGTAACCGTTTCCGTTTCGCCCGGCTGCAATTCCTTCGTCTTTGCAAAGCCGCCCAGTACTTCGCCAGCCTTCTGCAAGCCGCTGCCGCCTTCAGCTGCACTGTAATAGGGCGCACTGTAATACAGTTCCACAACATCTTTGCCAGCCACATTGCCCGTATTGGTAACTTTGACATTCCACTCCAGCGTATCCTGTGCGGTAACGGTAGTCGGAATCGTGTTTTCCAGTTCCCAGTCAAAGCTTGTGTAGCTCAAGCCATAGCCAAAGGGGAACTGCACTACATCATTGTAGGAAAGTCCCGTCAGATTTTCTCCTTCACGGGTAGTGTAATCGTAGCTTTCACGGGTTTCGTAATAACGATATCCCACATAAATGCCTTCCTGATACTCTACAAGGTAGGCAGGATGACTTTCGAAGTTTTTGAAGCAGTCCTTAGAGTTAGTATACTCAAAGGTATCAAAGTTGTAGTAAGAAGGGGTCGTTTCTACTGCATAAGGGTAGATATCCGGCAGACGGCCAGAGGGGTTGACTGCGCCCGTCAGAATGTTGACAATTCCAATCGTGCCCACATCACCGGGATCACCGATCCAGAGGGCTGCATCAACGCCTTCATCATTCAGGAAGCCCAGTTCCATCGCATTGCCTGAATTGATCAGAACGATAACATTATCAAATGTCGCTTCTGCCTGTTCCAGCAAAGACTGTTCCGCGCTGTTCAGTTCCAGATAATGCTTGCTCTGATCCGGTGCATACGAGGTATTTTCAGCCATCGAAGCGGGCAAGTCATTGCCTTCACCGCCCTTGCGGGAGAACACGACCACAGCAGTATCCGAAAAATCCTTCATTGCTTCAAATGAGCAGTCTCCAGTATACTGGTACTCCACACCCATGTCCTTAGCCAATTCCTCGGTTGCAGGCAGTTCCGGGATGGAAAAATCAACAGAGAATGTATTTCCGCCTTCGTTGTTTTTGGGTCTGTAGAGATTGACCAGATTTTGATTCACTTCAAAACCTGCATCCGTAAAGGCTTTTACAAAATCTGTCCGGTTTGCAGTGTAGCTGCTGCCACCGGAACCCGTACCGCCATAAACCGGATTTGCGGAAGCATAGCCCAGAAGATTGATTTTTCGGTTTGTTCCTGCCAACGGCAGAGCGCCGTCATTTTTCAGAAGGACTGCGCCTTCCTCCTCGACTTTCTGAGCCACTGACAAACCATTTGCATAAGATGTTTTTTGCAATTCCGGGTCTCCATTCTGGCCAGGGAATGCCTTGTCCAGAGAACTGGGAAACACACCAAACATTGCTACATCTGCCACTATTCCAACTGCCAGTAAGAGTGCTGTAACAGCTGTCAGCAACTTTGTGGGCTTTTTGTTGTTCGGATCGCGCTTCATTGTGTTGTCTCCTCCATATTCTTTTATATTTTTTGGGCCGTACCCAACTGTGACCCATTATAACGGATATTGGCGCATCGTTATCATCTTTTGCACAATCTGTCGTTTTGGACACACAGTTTGCAAAAGTTACAATAAATTTTCAATTTTTATTGTGCTTGTGCACAAACAAAACCCGCACTTCTTTGTGCACCCTGCCAGACAACAAAAAAACGGCAGGGGATACCTGCCGTAAAAATATTATTGCTTTTGGGACAGCGGAAATAAGATCCGCAGGGTGCACCAGTTGTTTTCCCAGTGCAGCGTCATGCTGCCGCCGTGCTGCTGCGCAGTGGTGCGGACGCTTTTCAGGTCTGACCCCTGCTTTGGCAAGCCGTCCGCATCCAGCGCGGGGGCTGCCTCTGTATAATGCTCGAACCGCAGCATGGCAAAGCCGCCCTGACTGTACACCGCCACCTTGATGAGCCGCTTTTCGGGGTCCGGCTCGGCGCGGACGGCGGCAATGGCGTTGTCCAGCGCCACGCCCACAATGGTGCACAGCTCCCGGATGGTGAGAAAGCCCAGCATCCTGCCGTCTGCCACGCTGGTGATGGTAATGTTCTCCTGCTGGCATTCCATGGTCTTGGCGGTGAGCAGGGTATCCAGCACCGGGTTGCCGGTCTTGTTCTCGGCCTCGTACTGGCGGATGTTCTGCTCCATGGCGGCAATGGCGGGCGTGAATTTCGGCTGGGATATGGCGGACTGCAAGACGCTGGCGGCGCTGTGCGCGGGCGCGGTCGGGCTGATGATGCTCTATTCCGTCTCCGTCCCGCTGACGAAGCTGCGCGCGGCGGTGTGCACCGTCATGACCGCCGGATTCGTGCTGGCGGTATGCTATTTCAAGCAGATTTTCTATTTTGAGCACCTGACGCTGGCGCAGTACGGCGCGCTGGCAGGGCTGATTGTCCTTGCCGCGCTGGTGATGGCGGCGGTTTCGTGGGCGGCGAAGCGACTGCCGGAGAAAAAAGGATAATAGCAAGAAGGACGAGGCGGGAATGCTTCGTCCTTCTTTGTGTTATACTATTTCCTGATGAAAATGCACCATGATGCGCGGCGCGTTCAATCATCCTTTCGATTGGGCAGCACCGCTTTTTCTGTATGCAGAGGGCGACATGCCCTCATATTGCTGGAAAACCCGGTTGAATGTCGCAATGCTGCCGAAGCCCGACTGCCCCGCAATGGACGTAATCGAATCATCCGTCCGTTCCAGAAGCTGCTTGCAGAGCGTCAGCCGCTGGCGGGTCAGGAATTCGTGGAACGATATGCCTAAGCAGTCGTAGAAAAGGCGCTCGAAGTGGTAACGGCTGTACCCGCTCTTGTCCGCCATGTTCTGCGGGGTCAAATCCTCTGCGCAGTGCGCCATCACATAGTCGCGAATGTCAACAAAAAGCATCTGCGTCTGCTCCTTGTGGTGGACACGGCGGTTCAGTTCTGTGCCGTGTTCCTGCGCGTGGCGGCGGAGCAGGTCGATGAGCATCCGGCTCAATTCCAGCCGCGCGACCGTTAATCCAAAGCGATCCCGCGCCACCCCAGCCTCAGCCGCAGCGGTCTTTACGCGCTGCTCAATTTCGGGCGCGCTGCCCTTGCGAATCACCATGCACGGCTTCTTCTACCGCCAGCAGACCGTCGATAATGAACAGGCGCTCGCGGTCAAGGAGGAAGTAATAGCGGTGGCCGGTCGGGGGTGTGTGGATTTCGTGGACGACGCCGGAGGGGATAACCATGATATCGCCCGGATGAAGAAGATGACGCTCGTTTTCGACGATGACAGTGAGGTCCTCGGCGATAACCATGATGACCTCATAGGTCATATGCCAATGCGGGAGGTAATCGCAGGTCTGGGTGTTATCGTAGAAACGGATGCCCTGACTGCGGTCTTCGCCGAATTCTTCCTTTTGGCGCATGTACCACATGTTGCTCTTCACGGCGTTACGTCCTCCTTTCCGGCTTTTTGCTCGCCCCTTGACTTCTTCGGCGCGGGCGCGCCTTCAAGGTGCTGTTTTCTTCATCATAGCCGTTTCGGGCGGAAATGTCAATCACGGCAGGCGCGAAATTCCGATTTGAGATGCGGAATTCATCACTTTGGTTGAATTGTATAGAAAATTACAATCTATACTCGTTTCATCAGTACAAAAATCGCTAAAAATAAGAGATATTTCGCTAAAAATGATTAGCGTCAAATGTGTAATCAGGCGATAATAAAGCCAGATGAACGATGTTCGTCGTTGCGCAATTCAAAAGGGAAGGAAGGGATCCTTTTGCAATCTACCAAGGCGATTGTCCGCCGGGATTTGACCGGGCGTTCCACCATGCGGTGGGGAACGTACTTGAAGCGATACGGCACGCTATATCTGCTGCTGCTCGTGCCGCTGGCGTTCTTCATCATCTTCCGCTACGTTCCCATGTCCTACATTCTGCTGGCGTTCAAGAAGAACAACATTCTGAAAGCGCCGTGGCTGCTGGATTGGGCGAAAAACGGCGGCTGGGAATGGTTCATCAAGGCATTCAACGATAAGAACTTTATCGATGCGCTGAAGAACACCATCATCCTGAACCTGCTTGACCTCGTTATCGGCACGCCGATGCCCATCTTGATGGCGCTGCTGCTCAACGAGCTGGCGTTCCCGAAGTTCAAGCGCGTCGCACAGACCGTGCTGTACCTGCCGCACTTCCTGAGCTGGGTTATCATCTCCAGTCTGTCGCTGCGGCTGCTGGCAACCAACGATGGTCTGGTTAACCAGATATTCGGCACCAATATCGCCTTCTTAGGCACGGAGAACAACTGGCGCGCAACCTACATCGTGCTGGGCATCTGGAAGGAATGCGGCTGGAACACCATCATCTACCTCGCCGCGCTGACCGGCATCAGCCCGGAGCTGTACGAAGCGGCGGAAGTGGACGGTGCGAGCCGCCTGCGCAAAATCTGGCACATCACCCTGCCGGGCATCCGCTCCACCATCATCATCCTGCTGATTATGAACCTCGGCCGCATCCTCGGCAGCGAGTTCGACCGTCCGTTCACCCTGAGCAACCCGCTGGTTGAGGGCGCAAGCAAGACGATTTCCATCTTCGTCTACGAGCGCGGCATCAAGGGCAACCAGTTCGCCCTGTCCACAGCGGTCGGTCTGTTCCAGTCCGTCGTCTGCGTCATCTTCCTGCTTGCCTCGAACACGCTGGCGAAGAAGTTCGACGAGCCGGGCATCATGTAAGGAGGCTGCGATATGGCGACGACAACTACCTTCAACGGCAAAAAAGTCCATCAGGGCATGATCAAATCCCAAAAGACCCGCGTGGGCGACTTCATCATTGCCTTCATCATCTTTCTGACGATGATGATTTGCCTGCTGCCGATGGTCAACGTGCTGGCAAGCTCCCTGTCCTCCAGCGAACACCTGATTCGCAACGACGTGTTCCTCTGGCCCAAGGGCTGGAATTTTGAGGCGTACAAGACCATTCTGAGCGACAGCAAGTACACATGGTCTCTGGCGTGGACGGGCATCCTGACCGTCGTCTGCACGGTGCTGAGCCTTGTGCTGACCGTCTGCACCGCCTTCCCGCTGATTTACAAAAATCTGCGCGGCGGCAAGGTCATCAACTTCATCATCCTGTTCACAATGTACTTCAGTGCCGGCACGATTCCGGGCTACATCCTGCTGAACAACCTCAAGATGCTCAATACCCCGTGGGCGCTGATTCTGCCGAACTGCATCAGCGTGTTCAACGTCATCGTGCTGCGCTCGTTCTTCTACAGCGTGCCGGACAGCCTTCGCGAGGCGGCGGAGATTGACGGTGCAGGCCCAATCCGCACGCTGGTGACGGTGTATCTGCCGCTGTCTCTGCCCTCTCTGGCGACGCTGGCGCTGTTCTACGCCGTCGGCCGCTGGAACGGCTTCTCCGATGCGCTGATGTACCTGAAATCCAGCAAGGCGGAAAAGTACTGGCCGATTCAGCTGCTGCTGTACAACATCATCAAAAACTCCACGCAAAGCAGCGAAATCGCCACGCAGGAAGGTTTCTTCAGCGCCGGCGTTTCCAAGACGATTCAGATGGCGTCCGTCATGTTTGCAACCGTGCCGATTCTGCTGGTGTACCCGTGGCTGCAGCGCTATTTCGTCACCGGCGTCACGATTGGCGCAGTCAAGGGCTGATGAACCTATACTATTTCCAAATGAGAATGCACCAAGGCGCGAGCAGATGGTGCAGGTGAATGCAGGAAATAGTATTACAACACCGTATTTCAGGGACGTGTGAGCCCTGCAAATAAAAAGGAGGAAATACCCCTATGAAACGCATCGTGTCTCTGGTTCTTGCGCTCGCGATGGTGCTGTCTCTGTGCATCTTCACGACCGCATCCGCGGACGACGGCTTTGTGGACGGCAAGTTCACCAAAACCCGCCACATCACCGTGGAAGTCTACAACCGTTACAATGACGGTGGTTCCGACCCGACCAGCAGCGTGTACGCGCAGTACATCAAGCAGGGTATGCTTGACAAGTACAACGTGGACGTTGAACTGGTGTCTGTCGGCCGCTGGACCGAAGTTGACGACCTGAACAACCTGCTCGCCACCGGCGACGCGCCCGACGTGTGCGTCACCTACTCCTACCCGACGATCCAGACCTTCGCGGGCATGGACGGCATCATCGACCTGAATCCGCTGCTGACCGAATACAAGGATCTGCTGCCGGATCTGTGGGCGCTGCTGGGCGACTACAACATCTACTACGATCAGGATCCGGAAACCGGCTCCGTGTGGGCGATTGAAGCGGTGCTGGCGGAATCCGCGCGCATCAACACCTTCATCCGCAAGGACTGGCTGGACAAGCTGGGTCTGGCGCTTCCGACGACCGAAGCCGAATTCCATGACTGCCTCGTGGCTTTCCGCGACAACGCTGAGCTGCTGCTGGGCGCCGACGCCGCGAAGATGGTTCCCTTCTCCATCAGCACCGACATCGGCTGGCGCGCTGACCTGCTGAATGTCTCCAAGGTGCCGGAGGACGTGTCCGACGAAACGCTGTATGTCTACGGCTACGACGACCGTCACCTGCTCTACCCGAACTACAAGGAAGGCATCCGCGTGCTGAACCAGTGGTACAACGAAGGTCTGATTTGGAAGGACTTCGCGCTGTACACGGACGCAAGCGTTGAGGACGACATGATGAAGTCCGGCTTCGTCGGCGCTTTCATCCACAACTGGGATTACCCCTACCGCAATGGCGAAGACTCCATTCAGGCGAACCTGACCCGCGCTAACGGCGCAGACGCTGGCTTCATCGCTGTGGACTGCTTCCAGAACGACGCTGGCATCACCCGCAAGTATCTGGCTGACCGCATTGACCGCAAGGTGTTCTTCCCTGCGACCAACGACGAACCGCTGGCTTCCCTGCTGTACCTGAACTTCATCTCCTCCGAAGAAACCATCAAGTTCCTGCAGACCGGCAAGGAAGGCGTTACCTACAAGATGACCGACAACGGCGCGTATGAGATGCTCAACGCCACCGGCGAATGGATCATGAACTCCGGCATGAACATCGACCACACCATCACCGTCAACGGTCTGTATCTGGGCGATGCCACCGCGGCGACCAAAGCGCTGAGCTACCCCGGCGTGAAT
>OHSG01000958.1_pt1 | contig 12457 bp, 9 predicted proteins | sample 1578601 | NCBI WGS metagenome assembly OHSG01 (sample SAMEA3879534, study PRJEB24766) | human gut metagenome | biome: human-associated habitat; feature: feces | place: USA | collected 1985/1987
TTCAAGGTTCGGGACAAACCATCTACACCATCACAGGCAATGTCACTGATAAGGAGCAATGGGAAAAGGCCACCCAAAAGGCCGTCGGCTCATACATCGGCTTCATCTACGACAACCGTCTGGTATGTGCCCCACGCATCAACAGTGCCGTCGACAATGGAAAATTCATGATTTCCTTCCCCGTCGCAACTCCGCTGGAAGCCGCTGAAAACGTGTATGCCAATCTTATCAGCCAACAAAAGGACAACCCGCTGGGTGCCTGGCAACGGCTGACGTACAAAGGGAAACTGCCCTCAACTTCAGGCCACGAAGCCGAGTACGAATTGACGGTTAAGAAATTTCAGAACAGCGGCGACGGGACTTTCCTGTTGCGCCTGACCGAAAATGACAACTGCATTTACTATCAGGGCAAACTCTACACGCTGAAGGGCAGTGCCGACAACATCAACGACACAGTCTGGCAATTCATTGCCGACGATACCGCAAAGACCACTTTCAACTTTCTCGTTGAAAACGACGGCAATACGCTCACTGAGCTTAATGCCAAACTCGAACTTCCTGACAATCGGCAGAACCACAGCCTTCAACTGAGTGCAAGAAAATAGCCTTTAAAATTACAACAATAATTCCGGCAACCCGGCCACTCCGAATTTACCCAGTGGTCGGGCTGCCCGTCTATCCCCCGTTACAAACTTAACCCCAAATCGGCCATTAGACGTTGGACGGACTCCATGCCAACGTCAAACTGATAGATTTCTACCTTTGCCGAAAATGCAGTAGGCTGAATGATTGGCATATGACTTGAAATTAAATTTTGACAGATATGTTATGAACAATAAATTTTTAATTATGATTTACGGTTATATTCGTGTTAGTACAGACAAGCAATGCGCTGAGAACCAGCGTTATGAAATTCGAAAATTTTGCGACAGGCACAATCTGCATGTCGATGTTTGGACGGAAGAGACCGTTTCGGGCACCAAAAAGGTGAACGGACGGAAACTTGGCAGACTGCTCGGCAAAATGAAAAAAAGCGACATTTTAATTTGTACGGAACTTTCAAGACTTGCCCGGAGCATGCTGCTCATCATGTCGATTCTCAACCGATGCATGGAACAGGAAATCCAGGTGTGGACCATCAAGGACAATTATCGGCTGGGATGCGACCTTCCGTCAAAAGTTCTCGCTTTTGCCTTCGGACTCGTCGCAGAAATTGAACGCGACCTGATTTCGCAACGGACCAAAGAAGCGTTGGCAAGGAAAAAAGCTGAGGGAGTGATACTTGGCCGCCCTAAAGGGAGCAAGTCGTCCACCAACAAACTGAGTGGACATGAAGAAGAAATAAAAGCCATGCTAAAGGCCTGCATTCCGAAATACAGAATGGCACAAAAACTTAAAGTTCATCGGAATACACTTTATAAATATCTTGGGAAATTAGAACTTTCTTCCCATTGAGATCGCAAGAAAGGCACTATAAAACGTACACTTTTATACTGCAAAAATAGTATATTTTCCCATTATGTGGATAAAATATCTTTGCAAAATGCAAATTCAATCAAAATATCACATTTACAGATTGATATATTACCAAATCTATTATCAATAAGGACCTATATAAAGACATAAATACAGACACGCATATGACTATTTTTTATGTACAATTAAAAGCTAAGCACAAACATCATTATTAATACACGTTTATAAATTAGTATCTCGAATCTCTGGCTTGTGAAAGTCGGAGATTTTTTGCATAAAAAAAGTTCCGCAGAACGAAATTCCACGGAACTTTTTTCATTTATCTATAACAACGATTATTTCACGCATTCAAGAATCTGACGTGCTACGGCACCGGTCACCAGTCCGTCTTCACCGAAATGCACGTCGTGTTCCACGAAGCGGCGTTCGATTTCGTCGATAACATCCTGACCGATATTCTCTTCGCTCAAGCGGGTAGTCAATCCCAAAGAACGGAAGAAAGCCTCCACACGACGGATTGTTTCATCGATACGCTCGTCGTGGCTGCCTTCCGTCACGCCACAATCTTGTCTCCCTTTTCCTTGCGCAACACTTGCATGGTGCCCGGCAGCACAATAGCCAGCGTATGGCCGTGAGTCAAGCCCGTGAGGGCAGTCAGTTCGTGACCAATCATGTGAGTCGACCAGTCCTGTTCCACGCCCATGGCGATAAAGCCGTTCAAGCCCATGGTTGCCGACATCATGAAATCGGCCATCAAGTCATAGTCGTGCTGGTTTTCGCGGATTTTCGGAGCGATTTCCACCAACGTCTGCACAATGCCTTCCGCCCAACGGTCCATGACGCGCGACTGTCCCGGCTTGGTAAGGTATTGTTCCATTACATGAACGAACGTGTCCGACAAGCCGCATGCCACCTGCTTGGCCGGCAATGAGAAAGTCACCTCCGGGTCAAGAATCGAGAATACGGGATAGTTGGAATAGAACGCATATTTTTCCTTCGTTTCGTGACGGGAAATCACGGCTCCATTGTTCATTTCCGAACCCGGGACAGTCTTATGAACCGGTTTGCCGGCCATCACCAAATCCCAGGCATCACCATCGTAGAGCAGGCCGGCAGAGATGAGCTTCGTACCGTCGATGACAGAACCGCCGCCGACAGCCAGAAGGAAATCCACCTTCTCTTCCTTACCCAACGCAATGGCCTTGCGCAGTGTTTCCACTGCCGGATTTGGCTCTATGCCCCAAAATTCTACCGTATGGTGGTTGGCAAGCGCTGCCTTCACCTGATCGTAGACACCGTTTTTCTTCACACTTCCGCCGCCGAAAGTAATCATCACTTTCTTGTCGGCAGGTATTTCTTTGGCAAGCTGGGCGATAGTGCCCTTGCCCATTATCAGTTTAACCGGATTTTGAAAGCTAAAGTTTTGCATATTGATTGAATAAGTGGTTATTGTTTCTTTTCACCCATGTAAATGGTGCATGTGCCGAATGTCAGCGGATAGCAGCGGCAGCCGGTAAATCCGGCACGGCGCATGATGTCGAGCATTTCCTCTCCTTGAGGCACTGCCGCTATGCTTTCCGGCAGATAACTGTAGGCCCGCGTATCCTTCGACACCAACCGGCCCACAAACGGAATCAGATAGCGCGTATAAAAGCGATAGAACGCCAGACACAAGGGGTTGCGCGGCGTCGACAGTTCAATGACACACAGCACGCCGCCCTTCGACAGCACACGGAACATTTCGGCATATCCCTGCTCCAGATGTTCGAAATTACGGACTCCGTAGGCCACCGTAACGGCATCGAACGTACCCTCGCCGTATTTCAGCGCCAGACAGTCGCCCACTTCAAAGTCGATGACCGAAGCCAGCCCGGCAGTCTTTGCCTTCTCGCGGGCAATGGCAAGCATTCCTTCCGACAGGTCAATGCCCGAAATGCGTTCCGGCTTCAGCTTCCGGTAAAGCAGCAGAGCCAGGTCGCCCGTACCCGTCGCCACATCGAGAATCGACTTTACGCCGTATTTTTTCAGTTTGGCGACAGCCTTGCGACGCCAAATCTTGTCAATGCCGAAAGTCATGGCACGGTTCATAAAGTCGTAGGCAGGCGCTATCGAGTCAAACATTTCACGCACCTGCTCCGTCTTGCTCTCCGAACTTCCGTAAGGAGTGATTTTTTCTGCCTTATAGTCCATTGGTAAAAAACAAATTTCCGGCTCTCCGCCCAACGTGAACGGGAAAGCCGGAAACAATGTCAGATTATATTATTTCTTCAAAGAGTTCAAATATTCTGTCACGTTCTTTTCGATACGTGCCTTGATGTCGCCGTCTTCCTTCTTTTCAAACTTCAGACCTGTGATGTGTTCATAAAGTTCGATATAGCGGTTGGAAACCGATTCGCAGTATTCGTCGGTCATTTCCGGCACCTGTTGTCCGGCCTTGCCCATGAAACCATGTTCGATGAGCCACTGACGCACGAATTCCTTGGAAAGCTGACGTTGCGGTTCGCCTTTTTCAAAGCGTTCTTCGTAACCTTCAGCATAGAAGTAGCGGGAAGAGTCCGGAGTGTGGATTTCATCAATCAGATAAACCTTGCCGTCGCGCTTACCGAATTCATATTTAGTATCGACAAGAATCAGGCCCTTATCAGCCGCCATCTTCGAGCCGCGTTCAAACAAGGCGCGAGTATAGCGTTCCATTGTTTCGTAGTCTTCTTTCGAAACGATGCCCTGGGCAATGATTTCTTCTTTGGAGATATTTTCGTCGTGTCCGGCTTCTGCCTTCGTAGTCGGAGTGATGATTGGTTCCGGGAACTTCTGGTTTTCCTTCATGCCTTCCGGAAGTTTCACGCCGCAAAGCTCACGGCAACCGGCTGCATATTCGCGCCATGCACTACCCGTCAGATAACCGCGGATAATCATTTCCACGCGGAAACCTTCGCATTTCAAACCCACAGTCACCATCGGGTCCGGAGTAGCCAGTTTCCAGTTCGGAACGATGTCGGCCGTTGCATCAAGGAATGTAGCCGCAATCTGGTTCAGCATCTGTCCTTTGAAAGGAATACCTTTCGGCAGAATAACGTCGAAAGCGGAAATACGGTCAGTGGCCACCATTACCATCAAGTCGTCGTTGATATTGTAAACGTCGCGCACTTTGCCGTGATAAACGCTCACCTGTCCCGGAAAATTGAAATCTGTTTTTACTAATGTCTTTGCCATAGCTTTTTATGTTTTAAATAAAATTCATTTGTCGTTTTTTTCCGCCGCCCGTTTTTCGGCTTCCTCCTTACGGAGTGCCTTCATTTCCTCGTCGTGCTTCTCGTAGGCTTCCACGATGCGCTGAACAAGGTGGTGGCGCACAATGTCCTTCTTGTCAAACTGCACCCTGCCGATTCCCGGCACGTCGCGAAGCACCTTCAATGCCTGCACCAGTCCCGACACCTGCGAGTGGGGAAGGTCGATTTGTGTGATGTCGCCCGTAATGATCATCTTGGCATTCAGGCCCAGACGGGTAAGGAACATTTTGATTTGGTGGGTGGTCGTGTTCTGCGCCTCGTCGAGAATAATGACAGCCTCGCTCAGCGTACGTCCGCGCATGAAAGCCAGCGGCGCAATCTGTATGACATTGGTTTCCATATATTCGCGCAGCTTGTTGGCAGGAATCATGTCCTCCAAGGCATCGTAGAGCGGCTGCAAGTAAGGGTCAATCTTGTCCTTCATATCACCCGGAAGGAATCCGAGCTTTTCGCCCGCCTCGACAGCCGGACGCGAAAGAATAATCTTGCGCACTTCCCTGTTTTTCAAGGCTCTGACAGCAAGGGCAATCGCCACGTAGGTTTTTCCCGTACCGGCAGGACCGAGAGCAAATGTCAGGTCGTTTTCCTGAAAAGCCTTCACCAGTTTCTGCTGGTTGGCAGAGCGTCCCTGGATGGGCTTTCCGTTCACGCCGTAGATGATAACGTCGTCCATTTTCAACTCTTTGGGCGGCTTGCCTTTCACCACGTCGAGAATGACCTCCTCGCCCAAACGGTTGTACTTCACGCAATAGTCTTCCAGTTCTTTGATTTTCTTCTCGAATTCGGCAGTTTCTTCTTCATCGCCCAACGCCTTGATGAGAGACCCGCGGGCTGCAATACGCAACTTCGGGAACAGGCTGCGGATGAGTTGCATGTTTGAATTGTTCACACCGTAGAAAATCACCGGGTCAACATTATCGATTACTACTATTCTTTCTATCATATATGAAAAAGTTGCCACAAAATTACTAATACTCCGCGAATTTTCCTTGCAAATCCACGGTAAAATTACGCGCCATTTTTCTTGTAGCCGCATCCTACATTCACTACTTTTGTAAAAGCTAAACAAACGGATATGGAATTTCGGACAAAAATAGAACTGCAAAGCTTTCAGCCTGCCATCGGGCACAATGAAAAAATCATGATGCTCGGCTCGTGTTTCACGGAAAACATCGGCGAAAGGCTGATGCGGGGCATGTTTGACGTCGACATCAATCCGTTCGGCACGCTCTACAATCCGGCAAGCATCGCCCAATCGGTCGACAGACTGCTGGAGGGACATGAGTTTGCGAAGGAAGAGCTGTTCGAATATCAGGGCACATGGCACAGTTTCGCCCACCACTCGCGCTTTTCAAGCAGCAACCCTGACACGGCTCTGGAACGCATCAACGAGCGGTTTCGCAACGCAGCGGACAACCTTCGCCGGGCACGTCATCTGATTGTCACATTCGGCACGGCATTCGTGTTTTCACTGGAAGAAAATGGAGAAATCGTGGCCAACTGCCACAAACTGCCGGCGGCACGCTTCCGCCGTACTCGGCTCTCAGTCGATGAAATTGTCGAAACATGGACCGCCCTGCTCCATCGTCTGCTGAAAGTCAATCCCGATTTATGCATCACGTTTACGGTCAGCCCAATCCGTCATCTTGCCGACGGAGCGCACGGCAACCAGCTCAGCAAATCGACGCTTCTGCTTGCCGTCGACCGCCTTACGGAAGCCATTCCGCAATGCCGCTATTTCCCGTCGTACGAAATCCAATTGGACGAACTTCGCGACTACCGCTTCTATGCTGCCGACATGACTCACCCCTCGGAAGTAGCCGTCGACTATATCTATACCCGTTTTTCCGAAGCCTGCTTTTCCGACTCGGCACGACAAGCGGCCGCCGACTGCGAAAAACTCTATCGCCAACTGCACCATCGTCCGCTCACGGACAATGCCGAAGCCATAGCGCGCTTTCAGGCATCTACCGAAAAACTGCGCCGACAGCTTCTCGACAGATACCCATATCTGAACATCTAATAGGAAGTCTTTTCCATCACGCCATCCTCGTCACTCAACAGCTTGTAAAGCACCGTGTTGCGCAGAATTACATCAATGTCATACCGCTTGCCGTCGACAAGCACATAACGGCAAAATAGCCGTACACCGTGACTGTAGTCCACATAACGGTCGTGATGCACACCGCTCAGCGGCTGAATGGATTTTCCATCAGGATAGTGCCAACCATAGATAAACACCCGGCCGCCTTCCTTCAGACGGTTGGTGATGACAATGTCCTTCTTATGGCCTGTAATCAGTGCCGACAAAGGCATTCCCACTGAATCGCGGGAGGCTTCAATCAATCGGTTATGTTCTGTAAATACAGGAATGGTTATCATCGTCATGTCGGGAGTCATCGGATGAGGCATCAACTTGACAACACTATGACGTGCCACCAAATTCGACATTTTCCGTGTAGGCAATGTAGCACCAAATACATCGGCTATACGCTGTGCCGTTCCCGGCAACATCGGAATCCGAACAAAATCGGAATCCGAACCGACCGACAACACATCGGGAAGCACCGCAAGCTCTACGGTATGGCTCTCGCCGGACGCATCGCTAAGTGTATCCTTGATAACAACCGCCCGCCGGAATGCGTCGGGCATATTCCCGGCCGTCAGCTCGTTAAAAATGGCATTTTCCCGGTCGTCCAGCTCCATATTCTCAATCTTTGCCATAAATTCCTGTCCACCCACGGCATTTTCCTTGCGCGGCGGTATACGTAATAGCGGCAACTGTTCGACGGCAGGCTGAATGTAGTCGGTATAGGCAGGCTCTCCCCAAAAGCGGTAAGCCTTTTCGCTATGCTTCGTATCGAAAAGCAGACTATGGATAAACCCGTTTTTCTCCACCAGTACTGTATGGTAAATTTCCCGTTTCGGATTCGTTTTCAACAGAAAAAGCACCTGACGATTACGCGTACGGAACATTTTCATTTCCTCCGTTTCCCGGCTTTCCCATTTCCAGCCCAGGTTTTCCTGCAAATATTGCTGCATCACCTGCGAACGGTACCAGGTTCCACCCGTAGCCGAAACAAACGGCTTTCCGTTGAGCAGAGCATTCACATCGTCGTAGCAAATCACCGCCAGACGATGGTCGTCGGAACGCTTCAGCCATTCTGTGAGTTTCTTGCCATAGCGTTCAGCTTCCCAGTTATAGTTACTGTCGAGAAACACGATACGCTTCACATAGTCGGGAATCGTTTCCGAAGCATCCATAATGGCAAACGGCACATTACCCCCGCCGCTATGTCCGCTCAGTACGACAAACGGCCGGTAATTCTTGAACAGTTCCAGCAGATATTCCGTCAGCTCCTTCAGCTTGCCGTCGCCTCCTTCGGTAGTTTTCCGCCAGTTGCCCCAACTTTTCGAGGAGGCCTCCAGATAGACCGTCACCCAGTTATATTCCGGCGACTGTTCACGTACAAAACGAGTCTGCGCACCGATATGCTGAATGGCAAAATGCCAGTCGTCACCCGGAGCAAGCTGGCGGCCGATGGTCCATTCCGTAGTGTTGCCGTTGGGCAATCCGTACAGCACCAGTGCCGTCGGTTTCGTTGCATCGAAATCGTCCGCTGCCGGCGCATTGATTTCCACTTTCACGTTCGGTTCATAGTTGAAAGCCGCCACCTGCTCGCCAAAATACGGACTCACCACGAATCCCGGCAAAACCACCGGTTCCGAAAAGGCATCCGCCACACCGAAAATCAGCATGGCGGACAATCCCGTTATAAGTTTTCTAAGACAGTTCATTTTTTCATAGTCAGTTTAAAGTTTTTCAATACGCTAAGATACAACATTTAATTGTTCTCGATGTAATTTCCCTTTTCGAGATAATAAATGGCTTCTCCTTTGTCGCCGTTTTCCAAATCGGTCAGTTCTACTTTGGTTACCGTCATAATCGGACACAACGCCCTTTATTGTTACAGAATCTTTCGACGTTTGTCCACAGGTGCGAGCACTTCTTTACAGAAGACAGGCTGCGGCTCGGGATAAAAAATCAAGCAAGCTTGTTTTTTCTCCGCTCGCCTTGCACTATCTTTGCAGTTGGAAAGGAGCCGCATCCTTCGATAGGGGAACGGCAGGAAAACAAGAATAGACAAAATGGAATATTCAATACTTGAAATAGCCGACATTCTGGGAGCTAAAATCGACAATTTGCAAAATGCAAGCATAAATACGCTTCTGACGGACTCGCGCTCGCTGACGTATCCGGAAAAGTCGCTTTTTTTCGCTATTCGGACGAAATGCAACGACGGACATAAATTCATCAACCAACTCTACCACAAAGGTGTACGCAACTTTGTGGTAGAAAAATTGCCCGAACAAGTTCCGGAAGATGCCAATTTCCTGCAAGTGAAAAGTACGACAGCAGCCCTACAGGAACTGGCGGCCTACCACCGGCGACGTTTCAATATTCCCATAATTGCCATTACGGGCAGCAGCGGAAAAACTTCGGTCAAGGAATGGCTCTACCAACTTTTACGCGACGACTATAACATCGTTCGCAGTCCGCGAAGCTACAATTCGCAAATCGGCGTACCGTTGTCCATCTGGGACATCGACGAGAATACGGAACTTGCCATCATCGAAGCCGGCGTGTCGAAACGCGACGAGATGCAGATTCTGGAACGTATCATTCAACCGACTGTCGTAATCATCACCAATATCGGCAGCGAACATCAGGAAGGCTTTGCTTCGATTGAGGAGAAATGCGTGGAAAAGCTGCGCCTGTCACGCCATTGCAACAGCATCATCTACAACAACGACGACTCCGTTATCTACAACGGCATTATCGACCTTGCCTACGGCACACAGGAACTTTGCTGGTCACGCACGAACAGCGACACTCCTATCTTCATATCGTCGATACAGCGCGGGAAAAATGAAACGACCATCCACTACTCCTACCTGATGCTCGACGGACAAGCCATCACGCTGCCATTTACGGAGGAACACGACATTGAAAATGCCATCACCTGCCTTGCCGCGATGCTCTATTTGCGGATACCGTTCAAGGTCATCAGCGAACGCTTCGCGCGACTGACCGCCACAGGCACACGCATCGACGTGTCGGAAGCGGTGAACAACTGCATGCTGATTCACGACACCTATACCAGCGACTATCTTTCGCTCGACACATCGCTCGACTTCATGATGCGACGTGCCATCGACAACCGAAAACCGACGGTCATTCTTTCGGATGTCATGAAGGAAAACATACCGGCCGAAATGGTCTACCAGAAAATTGCGGAACTGCTCAGGCTGCGCAATGTCGAACGTCTGATTGGCATCGGCCCGAACATTTCGCAACACAGCCGCCTGTTTCCGCCTCAATCACGCTTTTTCAACTCTACCCGCGAATTTCTCGACACGATGAAGGCCGAAGATTTCGCCAATGAACTGATTCTGCTGAAAGGCGCACCCGATTTCCACTTTGAGCTGATCACGGAACTGCTGGAAGCCCGCCAGCACGAATCGATACTGGAGGTCAACCTCGACGCTCTCGTCTATAATTTCAATTTCTACCGTTCCCACCTCAACCGCAATACGAAAATCGTATGCATGCTGAAAGCCTCGGGCTACGGTGCGGGCTCTTACGAACTGGCCAAGACGCTCCAGGACCAGGGAGCGGCATATATCGCCGTTGCTTCCCACGACGAAGGTGTCGAACTTCGCGAAGCGGGTATCTCGATGCCGATTTTGGTACTGAACCCGAAAGTGGGCAACTATAAATCGCTGTTCGACTACCGGCTCGAACCGGAAATTTTCAGTTTCGACATGTGTCGCGAAATTATCCGCGAGGCAGAAAAGCTGGGCGTGGAGGACTATCCCATCCACATAAAGATTGATACCGGCATGCACCGGTTGGGCTTCATCTATGAAGAACTGCCAGAACTCATCGACCTACTGAAAAATCAGTCGTATGTCCGCCCCATTTCCATCTTCTCCCATCTGGCCACAGCCGACGATTTCGAAAAGACCGACTATGCACAGATGCAGCTCGACTACTTCGACCGCTGCTGCAAGCTGTTTACCGAAAGTTTCCCGTTCCCGATTATGCGCCATATTCTGAATACGGACGGCATTCTTCGTTTCCCTGAACATCAGTACGAAATGGTGCGTCTGGGCATCGGGCTTTACGGCATACCCACACTCGGCAAGGGCTATGACGAAGACCTGCGCACCGTATCGTCGCTCCATTCTGTCATCATCCAAATCCGCGAATGGCCGGCCGGAACCACTGTCGGCTACGGCTGCTACGGCAAACTCGACCGCCCGTCGCGCATCGCCACCATACCTCTGGGCTATGCCGATGGCTTCAACCGACGGCTCGGACGAGGAGTCGGCGAAGTGTATATCAACGGCAAGCGTGTGCCGACGGTAGGCAACATCTGCATGGACCTGTTCATGGCCGACGTCACTGACGTAGCCTGCAAGGTAGGCGACAAAGTGGAAATTTTCGGCGACCATGTGACGGCGACCGAAATTGCCGACAAGCTGGGCACCATCCCCTATGAAGTGCTCACTTCAGTTTCCACCCGCGTGAAACGTATTTACTATCGCGAATAAAACAGCATCATTTCATGAACGAAGCATTCAAACGACAAATCGAGGAAATACTGCCCGACGAAGCGGAACAACTGCTGCAAGCCCTGACCACAGAGCCGTCGGTAGCCGTCCGCGTAAACAACCGGAAGACTTCGGTTGTCCCCGACTATGCACGTGTGCCATGGTGCGACTGCGGCTACTATCTGCCCCGCCGCCCGCAATTCACGTTTGACCCGCTGCTGCATGGCGGACACTACTATGTGCAGGATGCTTCGTCGATGTTCATCTACCATATTCTCCGCCAGCTGACCGACGGACAGGATGTAACTTATCTCGACCTTTGCGCCGCTCCCGGCGGTAAAAGCACTACCGCACTGGAAGCGTTTACCGACAACTCGCTGGTCATATGCAACGAAATTGACGGCGGACGGGCACAGATTCTGCGCGAAAACATCATCAAGTGGGGCTATCCGAACACCGTTGTCACCAACGACAATGCCCGAAAACTGGGCAAGCTGAAAAACTTTTTCGACATCATCGCCGCCGATATGCCCTGCTCGGGCGAAGGCATGTTCCGCAAAGACGAAGAGGCCGTACGCCAATGGTCGCCGGCACTCGTTGCCGAATGTGCCGAACGGCAGAAAGAAATCGTCGACGACATCTGGGGAGCATTGAAACCGGGTGGACTGTTCATCTACAGCACCTGTACCTTCAATCGCGAAGAAAATGAGAAAATGATGGCCTACATCATTGAAAACTACGAAGCCGAACCGGTTAAAATTGCCACACAGCCGGAATGGAACATCCACGAAGGAATCGACACCCCCTACCCCTGCTACCGTTTCATGCCCCACCGTACCAACGGCGAAGGACTGTTTGTTGCCGTTGTGCGCAAAGCCGGCGTAACAGAAGGCGGAAAACAGAAACCCGTCAAGCAGAAAGGGAAACCGGCCAAAAACCTGCCACTGCCGAAAGGTTGCAGCGAAATGCTACTCTCTCCGGAAAAGTTCCTGCTGACCGCCACCGCCGAAGCCGTCAGCGCCATGCCCGCCGACATGGCAGAACGCATGAAACAAGTAACGGCAACAGTACAC
>OHSG01000964.1_pt1 | contig 12375 bp, 7 predicted proteins | sample 1578601 | NCBI WGS metagenome assembly OHSG01 (sample SAMEA3879534, study PRJEB24766) | human gut metagenome | biome: human-associated habitat; feature: feces | place: USA | collected 1985/1987
TTTCATGTTCGCCACCTCTTTCTTGATTGTGGCTTTATCATACCGCAGGACAAAGTCTTTTTCTGTGACGAGGTTACATTGATAAAAAAATCCGGTGCTTTTTGAGCACCGGATTTTAAGAAGGTGAATTACGCTTTCCACAGACTGTGGAGGTTGCAGTAGGCGTAGACCGCTTCGACCTCGTCGCCCTCGCAGAGAGCGAAGCAGACCTCGGGCTTCTCGCCGGGGTGCAGCTCCTTACGCTGGTTGCCCTGCTTGGTGTGGAGAGAGACCCACTCGATGTAGTGCTCCGGCAGCATGGGATGCTCCACGGAGCCGACCTTGACATGGACGATGCCGTTTTCCACTGTCCAGACAGGGACATGCTTCTCCACGGCCGCGTCGGTCGTGCCGGGGATGATCTCGCTCATCGGCTCACCGCAGCAGATGACGGGAACGCCCGTATCCTTGACCTTGGCAATGATGTTGCCGCAATGCTTGCAAATGTAAAACTTCTGCTCCATGATGATTCTCCTTTTCTTTCTTTAATAGTTTTCTGCGTGAATTTCAAAATAGCTCTGGGGATGGTTGCAGGCGGGGCAAACCTCCGGGGCCTTCTCGCCCACGACGATGTGACCGCAGTTGCGGCACTCCCACACTTTGACCTCGCTCTTGGCGAAGACCTGCGCCGTCTCCACATTGTGCAGCAGGGCACGGTAGCGCTCCTCATGGTGCTTTTCAATAGCGGCCACCAGGCGGAAACGCTGAGCCAGCTCATGGAAACCTTCCTCATCGGCGGTTTTGGCAAAGCCGTCGTACATATCCGTCCACTCGTAGTTCTCGCCCTCAGCGGCGGCGAGAAGATTTTCTGCAGTGTCGCCGATGCCGTTCAGTTCTTTGAACCACAGCTTAGCATGTTCCTTCTCGTTGTCAGCGGTTTTGAGGAACAACGCCGCGATCTGCTCGTAGCCTTCCTTCTTGGCCTTGGATGCAAAATAGGTGTACTTGTTGCGTGCCTCGGACTCACCGGCAAAGGCAGCCATCAGATTTTTTTCGGTTTGAGTACCTGCGTATTTCGTTTCTTTCATGGTCGACGCTCCTTTCAGCTTTTCTGTTTTTATTGTACCAAATTTATGATTCCTTTCTGTGACAAGGTCACATTTCTTTTTATTTTAGGCGATTTAGTCTGTTCTTATCCCGCAGCGTGATTGCGCCTCGTCTTAGCTCCACAAGCCCGTCCTCCGAGAAGCCTTTGAGCATCCGTGCCACCGCCTCCCGCGCCGAGCTAATGTGCTGGGCGATCTGCTCATGGGTCATGCGTATCGTATCAGAGTCGGTACGCTCCGCTTCGGCAAGGAGAAATTCTGCCAGCCGCCGATCCAAACCCTTGAACATGATCTGCTGCATCGCCCACATCACATCAGAAAACCGTTTCGTTGCCAACTCATAAAGGAAGCAGCGGACATGAAGATTTTGCTTCTTGAGCGCCGCAATGACATTTGCAGGGATAATCAGAACATCCGTATCCATTCCCGCGGTCATTTGCGTATCAAAGGTGATCTGACTAATCACGCAGGAGGCAGAAAGCACGCATAGTTCGCCCGGATACAGGCGGAACAGCGTTACCTCCCGCCCCTCCTCGGAGAGAAGATAGGTGCGGATCTCGCCGGAAAGGACAAACAGCATTCCGAGACATTCATTGTCGCTGCTGTGAACGAACGCGCCCTTTTCATAATGACGGACAAAGGCGCTTCGGCGCAGCGTTTCTTGCTCCCGTTCGGTCAAGGATGACCAGAACGGAAGTTGTGTCAGTGTGCGTTCCATATTAATGGCAGCTATGCTTACCGCAGCCGTGGTCACCGCAGGTGTGACCAGCTTCGCCGTGCTCGTGGTCATGGTGATCACAGTGAACATTGGGATCGTAGCCCAGATTTCCGCTGAGCAATGCGCTCACCGCCGCGTCAGCGTCCCCGCTGACACCGCCGTAGAGCTTGATGCCCGCTTCGGCCAGAGCCGCCTGCGCACCGCCGCCGATGCCTCCGCAAATCAAAGTGTCCACACCGTGCTGCATTAGGAAGCCTGCCAGTGCGCCGTGACCGCTGCCGTTGGTATCAACAACTTCCGCATGAGTGATTTTGCCGTCCGCAGCTTCATAAAGCTTGAACTGTTCGGTGTGGCCGAAATGCTGAAAAATTTGACCGTTTTCATAGGTAACTGCAATTTTCATAATGGAATCTCCTTTGCAAGTTTTGCCTGATTTTTCCATGTTGGCTCTCTGCATCCGACAGCAACGGCCGCAGTGAGCTGCCTCCTGTCCTCCGCAGATGCGGTAGTTTCCCCCGGTGATGTGCAGCGGTTTCCCGTGGACAAGACACGCTGCGATCTTGCGCCGTGCGCTTTCGTAAATCTCCTGCACGGTAGAGCGGGAAATGTCCATTTGCGCGGCACACTGCTCGTGGGTTTGCTGCTCCAAGTCAACCAGCCGAATGACCTCGTATTCGTCCAGCGTCAGCAGGATCGGCTCGGTATTCTCGCACCCGTTGGGGCAGAAGGTATCAACTTGTGGTGCGCCACAAATCCGACGGCACCGTGGCGGTCTTGGCATGGACGCTTTCCTCCTTTGTTTTCGGTATATACCGATTATAGCACTTTAGGAAGGAAAAAGCAATATTCTTTTCAAAAGCCCCCGTCCCGCCGCAGCGACGCTCCCCGTTTCAGCGTTTCTTCCGTTTTCTCTTGCCATGGGTCATGGTCGTTTTCCCGCGCCGGCTGATGGGAGTTTTCAGGTGCTTGGACAGCTTTAGAACCTCGATCAAGTTGACAAACTGTTCCATTGTGATGGCATCGTAATCAATCCCCAATGTAGCAAGCAATGCTTTTGCTTTCTTTTCCTCGGAGCTTCCCTCAAAGTTCATCGCATCCTGCAACAGGTTCTGCATATTTTCTGCAAAGGAGATTTCATCCGCAGTCATGGAGTCGGGATGATGCTGCTCACGAATATCGCGGAGGATATGAGCTTGAGTTTGAACAATGATGCACATATCGAGACGGTCGCGCGGCTGGAACGTTGTGTATAACAAAAGAAAACCCGCCCGTGGGGTCTTCCCACGGGCGAGTTTTTCGTTATAATACAAAGATCCACCGGCAAAACCGGTGGAAAACCCATTGACAATATGGAAAAAAATTGGTATAATGACTTGCTTTATATTGGGAAAGTGGCGGCATAGCCCCACTTTCATCTATGTGCAGTATACCATCTCCGCCGGCAAAGCACAAGGGGTTGTGGTCAAAATGAACCAACAGGCCCGCGCGTGTCACGGCGGAGCGCCCCTGCGGCCGCCCAGGTCAGCGGCTGCGGGAGGGAAATAAGAACAGAAAGGCGTGATCGTAGAGATGGCGAAAGACAAGTACTACGGCAAGACCCTGCGAAAGAACTTTGCCCGCCACGAGGAAGTCATGGCAATGCCCAACCTGCTGGAGATCCAGAAGAAGTCCTATCAGTGGTTCCTGGATACCGGCCTGCGCGAGGTGTTTGCCGATGTGGCCTCCATCGTGGACTATGCCGGTAATCTGGAACTGAGCTTCATTGATTACAGCATGGACGAAAAGCCCAAGTACGACGTGGAGGAGTGCAAGGCGCGCGACGCCACGTATGCCGCCCCCATGAAGGTGCTGGTGCGCCTGCACAACAAGGAGACCGGCGAGATCAGGGAGAACGAGATCTTCATGGGCGACTTCCCCCTGATGACCCACGGCGGCACCTTTGTCATCAACGGCGCCGAGCGCGTGGTGGTCAGCCAGATCGTCCGCTCCCCCGGCGTGTACTACGGCAAGGAGATCGACCTCAAGACCGACCTCCCGCTGCTGACCTCCACCGTCATCCCCTATCGCGGCGCATGGCTCGAATACGAGACCGACGCCAACGAGATGTTCTGGGTGCGCATCGACAAGAACCGCAAGCTCCCCATCACTGAGCTGATCCGTGCCATCGGCTTCAAGACCGACGCGGAGATCCTTGAGCTGTTCGGCGACGACGACCGCGTGACCGCCACGCTCGAAAAGGACGCCTGCAAGACCTATGAAGAGGCCATGCTCGAGATCTACCGCAAGCTGCGCCCGGGCGAGCCGCCCACGGTCGAGGCCTGCGAAACGCTCATCAACAACCTCTTCTTCGATCCGCGCCGCTATGACCTGTCCATGGTCGGCCGCTACAAGTACAACAAGAAGCTCTCCCTGTGGGCGCGTATCCGCGGGCAGAAGCTTGTCTATCCCGTTGCCGATCCGCGCACGGGCGAGATACTGTTCGACGCAGGCCACATCGTCACCGACGAGGAGGCCCGCGAGATGGACGCTATCGGCGTCAACGACGTGACCATCGAGGTCGATGGCCGCACGATGCGCGTTTTCTCCAACCACATGGTCGATCTCGGCCGCTTTGTCGACTTTGACCCCGTGGCCGAGTGCGGCATCAAGGAGCGCGTGCGCGAGAGCGTGCTCAAGGAGCTGCTTGAGCAGTACAGCGGCGAGGAGCTCAAGGAAGCCATTCGCGACAACGCCGACCGCCTTGTGCCCAAGCACATTCTCGTCGACGATATCCTCGCTTCCATCAACTACATGAACGCGCTGGCGCACGGCATCGTCTTTAAGGACGACATTGACCACCTCGGCAACCGCCGCCTGCGCTGCGTGGGCGAGCTGCTGCAGAACCAGTTCCGCATCGGCTTTAGCCGCATGGAGCGCGTCATTCGCGAGCGCATGACGATCCAGGATCTTGACATCGTCACCCCGCAGAGTCTCATCAACATCCGCCCCGTCACCGCGGCGATCAAGGAGTTCTTCGGTTCTTCTCCGCTCTCTCAGTTCATGGATCAGACGAACCCGCTCGCAGAGCTGACGCACAAGCGCCGTCTCTCTGCTCTGGGTCCCGGCGGTCTTTCCCGCGAGCGCGCCAACATGGAAGTGCGAGACGTGCATTACAGCCACTACGGCCGTATGTGCCCGATCGAGACGCCGGAAGGTCCGAACATCGGCCTGATCTCCTATCTTGCGACCTACGCCCGCATCAATGAGTACGGCTTTATTGAAGCTCCCTTCCGCAAGGTCGATCACGAGACCTGCCGCGTGACCGACGAGATCGAGTATATGACCGCAGACGTTGAGGATCAGTACATCGTCGGTCAGGCTGCCGAGCCTGTTGATGAAAACGGCTGCCTCGTCAACCAGCGTATCACCTGCCGCCACCGCGACGAGATCGTCGAGGTTGACCGCGAGCGCGTCGACTATATCGATATTTCTCCGCGTATGATGGTCTCCATCGCAACGGCAATGATCCCGTTCCTGCCGAACGACGACGCAAACCGCGCACTGATGGGCGCGAACATGCAGCGCCAGGCCGTTCCTCTGCTCCGCCCCGAGGCGCCTATCGTCGGCACCGGTATGGAGCACAAGATCTGCATGGACTCCGAGGTCGTGATCCTTGCCGAAGGTGACGGTATCGTCACCAAGATGGACGCACGCGCCATCACCGTTGCCTACGATAACGGCGAGACGAAGGAATACAAGCTCACGAAGTTCCTGCGCTCCAACCACGGCACCTGCATCAACCAGCACCCGATCGTCGACGTCGGCGAGCGCGTGCATGGCCGCCGCCTGAACGAGCAGGGCGTGTGGGAAGATCCCACCGTCCTTGCTGACGGCCCGGCGACCGATCAGGGCGAGATCGCCCTCGGCCGCAATATCCTCGTCGGCTTCATGACCTGGGAAGGCTACAACTACGAGGACGCCGTTCTCCTGAACGAGCGCCTTGTCCGCGAGGACTACTACACCTCTATTCACCTCGAGGAGTACGAGCTTGACGCACGCGACACCAAGCTCGGCCCCGAAGAGATCACCCGCGATATCCCCAACGTCGGTGAGGACGCGCTCAAGGATCTCGACGAGCGCGGCATCATCCGCATCGGCGCTGAGGTTCACGCCGGCGATATCCTCGTCGGTAAGGTCACGCCCAAGGGCGAGACCGACCTCACCGCAGAAGAGCGCCTGCTGCGCGCCATCTTCGGTGAAAAGGCACGCGAAGTGCGCGACACCTCCCTTAAGGTGCCCCACGGCGAGAGCGGCATCGTTGTCGATGCCAAGGTCTTCTCCCGCGAGGCGGGCGACGAGCTCGGCCCCGGCGTCAACATGGTCGTGCGCGTTTACATCGCGCAGCGCCGCAAGATCCAGCCGGGCGATAAGATGGCCGGTCGTCACGGTAACAAGGGCGTTGTTTCCCGCATTCTTCCGCAGGAGGATATGCCCTTCCTGCCCGACGGTACGCCGCTCGACATCGTGCTGAACCCCCTGGGCGTTCCGTCCCGTATGAACATCGGTCAGGTGCTCGAAGTTCATCTGGGCTATGCCGCCAAGACCCTCGGCTACAAGGTCGCAACGCCGATTTTCGACGGTGCGTCGCTCGACCAAATCAACGAGTACACGGCCAAGGCAGGCATTCCGCACAGCGGCCGTACGTATCTCTACGACGGCGGTACGGGCGAGAAGTTCGACCAGCCGGCTACGGTGGGCGTCATCTACATGCTCAAGCTGGGCCACATGATTGACGACAAGATGCATGCCCGTTCGATTGGTCCCTACTCGCTCATCACGCAGCAGCCGCTCGGCGGTAAGGCGCAGTTCGGTGGCCAGCGTTTCGGTGAGATGGAGGTTTGGGCGCTCGAGGGCTTCGGCGCCGCCAACATCCTGCAGGAGATTCTGACCATCAAGTCCGACGACGTGATGGGACGTGCGAAGGCCTACGAGGCCATTGTCAAGGGCGAGAACCTGCCCCGACCGGGCATCCCCGAGGCAATGAACGTGCTGCTGCACGAGCTCCGCGGTCTGGCGCTCTCCGTCAAACTCGAGTAAGTGGTATAATCAGGAAGATAAGAAAAACGAACAAAATATGTCATTTACCAAAGACAACAAGACGAACAATGGTTACAGCCGCATCTCCATCGGCCTGGCCTCTCCCGAAGAGATTCTGGCCCAGTCGAGCGGTGAGGTGCTCAAGCCCGAGACCATTAACTATCGTACCTACAAGCCCGAGCGCGACGGTCTCTTCTGCGAGCGGATTTTCGGTCCGGTGAAGGACTACGAGTGCCACTGCGGCAAGTACAAGCGCATCCGCTACAAGGGCATCGTCTGCGACCGTTGCGGCGTGGAGGTGACCGAGAAGAAGGTGCGCCGCGAGCGCATGGGCCACATCTCGCTGGTCGTTCCCGTGGTGCATATCTGGTACTTCCGTTCGTTGCCTTCGAAAATCGGCTACCTGCTGGGCATTCCCTCGAAGAAGCTGGAGACGATTATCTACTACGAGCGCTACGTCGTCATCAATCCCGGTGCCGCTGCCGAGCAGGGTATCGAGCGGCTCCAGACCCTCTCGGAGAAGGAGTACCTCGACATCCTGGCCGCCCTGCCGAAGGGCAACCATGCGCTCGATGACAGCGACCCCAACAAGTTCGTCGCCCAGATGGGTGCCGAGGCCATCTATACGCTTCTGAAGCAGGTCGACCTCGACTCGATGTCCTATGCCCTGCGTCACAAGGCCTCGACCGAGACCTCGCAGCAGCGCAAGTCCGAGGCGCTCAAGTGCCTCAACGTCATCGAGTCGTTCCGTGCCTCGAACGGCAAGAACAAGCCCGAGTGGATGGTGCTGAATGTGATTCCGGTGATCCCGCCCGAGCTGCGCCCGCTGGTGCCGCTGGACGGCGGACGTTTCGCCACGTCGGACCTGAACGACCTCTACCGTCGTGTCATCATCCGCAACAACCGACTCAAGCGACTCATCGAAATCAAGGCTCCGGAGGTGATTCTGCGCAACGAGAAGCGCATGCTGCAGGAGGCCGTCGATTCGCTCTTCGACAACTCGCGCAAGTCGAACGCCGTGAAGAACGAGTCGAACCGCCCGCTCAAGTCGCTCTCCGACTCGCTCAAGGGCAAGCAGGGCCGCTTCCGTCAGAACCTGCTCGGTAAGCGTGTCGACTACTCGGCCCGTTCGGTCATCGTCGTCGGCCCCGAGCTGAAGATGCACGAGATGGGTATCCCGAAAGATATGGCCGCCGAGCTCTACAAGCCGTTCGTCATCCGCAAGCTCATCGAGCGCGGTATCGTCAAGACGGTGAAGTCGGCCAAGAAAATCATCGACCGCAAGGACCCCGTCATCTGGGGTATTCTCGAGAACGTCATCAAGGGTCACCCCGTGCTGATGAACCGTGCCCCGACGCTGCACCGACTCGGTATCCAGGCCTTCCAGCCCAAGCTTATCGAGGGTAAGGCCATGCAGCTCCACCCGCTGGCATGTACGGCATTCAACGCCGACTTCGACGGTGACCAGATGGCCGTCCACCTGCCGCTGGGCAATGCCGCCATTCTGGAGGCTCAGCTGCTGATGCTCGGTTCGCACAACGTCCTCAACCCGGCCAACGGCGCCCCCATCACGGTGCCGTCGCAGGACATGGTCCTCGGTCTGTACTATATCACCAAGCCGCGCAAGGGCGCCAAGGGCGAGGGACACGTCTTCTACGGTCCCGAGGAGGCCATCATCGCCTACAACGAGAAGCGTGCCGACCTGCACGCCGTGGTGAAGTGCATGGTGGACGACCTGGACGAGCACGGAAACCCCGTGCGCGTGCTCAAGGAGACGACCATCGGCCGTATCCTCTTCAACCAGTACGTACCGAAAGAAATCGGATATGTGAACAAACTGATTTCCAAGAAGTCATTGCGCGACATTATCGGTGTCGTTATCAAGACTTGTGGTGTGGTTCGTTCAGCACAGTTCCTTGACGATATCAAGAACCTGGGTTACAAGATGGCCTTCCGTGGCGGTCTGTCGTTCAACTTGGGTGACGTGTTGATTCCGGCTGAGAAGGAACAGTACGTAAAAGAAGGTTACGAGCAGGTGGAAGAAGTGATGAACAACTACAACATGGGTTTCATCACCAACAACGAACGCTACAACCAGATTATTGATATTTGGACACACGTCAACTCCCGTTTGTCTGATACGCTGATGAAGCAGCTTACTGCTGCCAACCAGGGCTTCAACCCAATCTTCATGATGCTTGATTCCGGTGCCCGTGGTTCTAAGGACCAGATTCGTCAGCTGTCCGGTATGCGTGGTTTGATGGCCAAGCCGCAAAAGAGTGGTGCCGAAGGCGGTCAGATTATCGAAAACCCGATTTTGGCCAACTTTAAGGAAGGTCTGTCAGTGTTGGAGTACTTTATTTCTACTCACGGTGCCCGTAAGGGTCTTGCCGATACAGCATTGAAGACAGCCGATGCCGGTTATCTGACTCGTCGTCTGGTTGACGTTGCTCACGATGTAATCATTACAGAAGAAGACTGCGGCACATTGCGCGGTCTGGTATGCACGGAGTTGAAAAACAACGAGGACGTTGTCGCTACTTTGGGCGAACGTATCCTTGGCCGTGTATCTGTTCACGATATTATTGACCCGCTGACGGGTGAAGTCATTGTTGCTTCCGGCGAGGAAATCACTGACGAAGCAGCCGACCGAATCCAGAAGTCGCCGATTGAATCGGTTGAAATCCGTTCGGTTTTGACTTGTGAATCCAAGAAGGGTGTATGTGCAAAATGTTATGGCCGCAACCTGGCTACCAACCGCATGGTACAGAAAGGTGAGGCTGTCGGTGTCATCGCAGCACAGTCAATCGGTGAGCCGGGTACTCAGCTGACACTTCGTACGTTCCACGTCGGTGGTGTTGCTTCCAACATTGCAGCCGTATCTTCTGTAACTTCCCGCTACGACGGTATCCTCGAAATCGACGAATTGCGTACGGTTAAGACGGAAGCTTGCGACGTTGTTGTTGGCCGTCTTGCTGAAATGCGTATCGTTGATCCGAATACAAATATGATTCTTACAAACACGAACATTCCTTACGGTTCCAAACTGTATTTCCAGAATGGTGCCACAGTGAAGAAGGGTGACGTGATTTGTGAATGGGACCCGTTCAACGCCGTTATCGTCAGTGAAGTTTCCGGTAAGGTTAGCTTCGAAAATGTTATCGAAGGTGTAACATATCGCAAGGAAACTGACGAAACATCAGGTTTGCACGAAAAGATCATTACCGAGTCGAAAGACCGTACAAAGGTTCCGGAAGCTCGTATCATAGGTCCGAACGGAGATATTCTCAAGACTTATTCATTGCCGGTAGGCGCTCACCTCATGATTGAGGACGGCGACGAAATCAAGGCCGGTGATGTGTTCATCAAGACTCCGCGCGCATCCGGTAACGCCGGTGATATCACGGGTGGTCTGCCACGTGTGACCGAGTTGTTCGAAGCGCGTAACCCGTCGAACCCGGCTATCGTTTCGGAAGTCGACGGTGAGGTTATCTTTGGTAAGGTGAAACGCGGTAACCGTGAAATCACCGTACAGCCGAAGATTGGTGAACCTAAGAAATATCTTGTTCCGCTGTCAAAACAGATTCTTGTACAGGAAAACGACTATGTTCGTGCCGGTACTCCGCTGTCTGATGGTGCCATCACTCCGTCCGACATCTTGAACATCAAGGGCCCGACAGCCGTTCAGGAATATATCGTGAACGAAGTTCAGGACGTTTATCGTATGCAGGGTGTGAAGATTAACGACAAGCACTTTGAGGTGATCGTTCGTCAGATGATGCGTAAGGTGACTATCCTTGATCCGGGTGACACTCGTTTCCTTGAACAGCAGGTTGTCGACAAGCGCGAATTTATGGATGAAAACGACCGCATCTGGGGTAAGAAGGTAGTTGTTGATGCCGGCGATTCCCAGAACTTGAAACCGGGCCAGATGATCACTGCCCGCAAGCTCCGCGACGAAAACTCTGCCTTGAAGCGTAAGGACTTGAAGACGGTTCAGGTGCGCGATGCCGTTCCTGCTACTTCCGACCAGATGTTGCAGGGTATTACCCGCGCCGCTCTCCAGACTTCAAGCTTCATGTCGGCCGCTTCCTTCCAGGAAACTACCAAGGTGCTCAATGAAGCCGCTATCAACGGTAAGGTTGACTACTTGGAAGGTATGAAGGAAAATGTTATCTGCGGTCACTTGATTCCGGCCGGTACAGGTTTGCGTGAATACGCTTCTCTGATTGTCGGCAGCAAGGAAGAAATGGCTCGTCTGAACAAGAGCCTTGACGCTCGTCTTGAGGAAGAGGCTGCAGCCGATGCGGCAGTCATCAAGAACGCTGAGGACAAAGGCGGTAACTAAGCAATTATTTGAACCTGAAATATTAAATCGGTCATTGTCTTACGGCAGTGACCGATTTTTTTGTCGGCATCTGTTTGCGAAGTCGGCAAAGTTGGGTAAATTTGTAAAATTCAATACGTTTCCTGCGATAAGGACGTGCATAGACCTGACAATCCTTAAAACCTTTATTCCTATGAAAACAAAACTGATTGCAATGTTCGTGACATTGGCTTCCGTACTGCCGGCGTGGGCGGCTCCTGCGCTGATCGGACACCGCGGTAGCCTTTGGGGAGTGGAAAATTCGCGCGAGGCATTTATTGCCGGTGCGGAAATGGGCTATCTTTATCTGGAAACAGATGTGAAGGTGGCCGCCGACGGGACGTTTATCCTCATTCACGATGATACGACCGACCGGCTGGGCGGCAGTCTCGACATTACGAAAGCAACCATCGACGAGCTGAAAGCGGAAACCTATACGCAAACTCGCAGTGGGGTGACCTATACCGGCAAGTTGTGTACGCTGGAGGAATATCTGCAAATTTGTAAGGACTATAACGTGTATCCCTTCATTGAACTGAAGTGGGCCACCGGCATCAATACCAACGATTGCAGCAATTTGTCGCGCATGGTGGACACCGTGATAGAATACGGTTTCGGCGAAACGGCCATTATCAACACTTCCATGAAAAAGTGTCTGGAATATATTCGCGAGCGTTATCCTGATTTCAAGCTCATGTTCCTGTGCAACACGAATTGGGAATCCAATTTCGACTGGTGTGTGGAGCAGAATATCGGGGCTTATATCCAGACGGGCTGTTTCGACAAGAATACGGTGACACGTTTCCACGAGAAGGATTTGAAAGTGGGGGTGTGGACGCTCAATACGGCTGCTCTCTATAAGACTTACGGCAATTACGGCTGTGATTTCATTGCTGTCGACTATCTCGACACGGCCAACCTTCCGGAACTGGACCCGTTCAGTGCTCTTGTCCCGAATGTTGTCGACTATCCTGCCTACCGTGGAACCGTGCAGGAATCCTATACGCTTGACGATGCAACGCTGACCGAAGTTCCGTTTGCCAATATCCGCAGGGCGGTGGCGGGCGGTTCGCTGCTGTATGTGCTTGATGATGCCGGGTTGCGTGCCTTCGACATGAAGACGGGCGAAA
>OHSG01000965.1_pt1 | contig 12371 bp, 10 predicted proteins | sample 1578601 | NCBI WGS metagenome assembly OHSG01 (sample SAMEA3879534, study PRJEB24766) | human gut metagenome | biome: human-associated habitat; feature: feces | place: USA | collected 1985/1987
AAAGTGAACGACACGATTGGCGACCAGGAAGTGATTATCTACCGCGGCCGTGACTATATAAATGAAGAAATGGAGGGACTGACATTCCGTATCGGTCCGAAATCGTTTTATCAGACAAATTCGCTTCAGGCCTATGAATTATATAAAGTGGCCCACCGCATGGCAGAACTGACCGGAAATGAACTTGTCTATGACCTGTATACGGGTACGGGAACGATTGCCAATTTCGTGGCCCGTCAGGCTCGTCAGGTGGTAGGAATCGAATATGTGCCGGAAGCCATCGAGGATGCCAAACTCAATTCCAAAGTGAACGGCATAGAAAATACGCTTTTCTATGCGGGCGATATGAAAGATGTGCTTACCGACGGTTTTGTGGCTGAGCATGGCCATCCCGATGTGATGATCATCGACCCTCCCCGTGCCGGAATGCATGAGGATGTCGTTAACGTAATCTTGAATGCGGCTCCGAAGCGCATTGTCTATGTCAGTTGCAATCCTGCGACGCAGGCTCGCGATTTGGCGCTGTTGGATGTCAAATATAGGGTGCGGGAGGTGCAGCCTGTCGACATGTTCCCCCATACCCATCATGTGGAAAATGTGATCAGTCTTGACCTTCGTTAGAATAGCCTTTGGCGAGCCGGTGTATGTTTGAATTGTAATATTCCGGCTTGCCGGTTACATTTTCACCGACGAAAGGTGGAAGAGGGTAGCGGGTGTCGCTGTCAGGCAATTCGATTTCTGCCAGTGTAACGCCCTCGAGCGCGCCTTCAAATTCGTCGATTTCCCATAAGAAATTACCGAACGGTACCAGGTAACGCGTCTTTTGGATGACAGGTGGCAGGCATACTTTCAAAAGTGCTTCGGCATCGGCAAAAGGAATTTCGTATTCAAATTCGTTGCGGGCATCCCCGATGTTGCGTGTTTTGACTGTGATGAACCCTTTTTCGTCCTTTATGCGGATTCTGACAGTCCGTTCCTTGTCGCGTGAGAGGTAGCCTTGGCTGATCCGTTGTCGGCTGACAGCCATTTCTTTATAAGAATCGTTGCTTGTGAGATATTTGTGCTCTATTTCAATGGACATGACTACTATAATAAGATTAGCAAATCAAATAGAATATTTTTTGCGAAATTAAGGAAAAAAAGATATGGACAAAAGTCTTTAACTTTGCATAACGGAAAAAATTAACAAGCACATAAAGGTGGCTATGTATGAATATTGAGAGAAAATTGATAAAATTGGTTGTTTTAGGAATTCTGTTCATAGGCTTGGGATGGGCTGACATGTCAGCTCAAAAGCCTGTGGTTCCTACTCATATCAAAGGCCTTGTGGTGGATTCGCTTACCCGTGAGCCATTGCCTTTCACGGCGGTGTTTCTCAAAGGGTCGGACTTTGGGGTGCAGACCGACGAGAACGGTTCGTTCGATTTGACCACCAAGGTAAATTTTATTAATGTACGTGTTTCAACGATGGGCTATACGCCCAAGGAGATTTTTGTTGACAAAGGTCGTGACAACGAATTGCTGGTTGAACTGGTGCCTACCGGGGTGGCTTTGAAGGAAGTTGTCGTCAAGCCGGGCAAGGAAGCCTATTCGAAAAAGAACAATCCGGCTGTCGCTTTTGTGGAAAAGCTGATAGCCCGACGTCAGATGTACGATCCGAAGAATCATGATTACTGCTCTTACGACAAATACGAAAAGACGACGTTTGCGCTGAACGATTTTTCCGAAAAACAGAAAGACAAGTGGCTCTTCAAGAAATTCAAGTTCGTGTTCGACTATCTGGATACATCCGAAGTGTCGGGCAAGCCTATTCTGAATGTGTCGGTCACGGAAAAATTTTCCAATAACTATTATCGCAAATCGCCTCATTCGGAAAAGGAATTCATCACGGGTGTCAAGCACGCAGGAGTCGACGAAATCTTTGACGAGGAAAGCGTGAAGACTTTTGTGGAGGACGTTTTCCGTGAAGTGGACATCTTTGACAATAACATAGCCATCCTTCAGAACCGTTTTGTCAGTCCGCTGTCGAGAATCGGTACGAATTTCTACAAATATTATTTGACCGATACGATTGACGTGGACGGCGTGCGCTGCATTGAATTGAGCTTTTCTCCGTTCAACAACCGCACGTTCGGCTTCCTCGGCCGTCTGTATGTCCCGGAAAATGATACAACCCTGTTCATTAAAAAAGTAAAGTTGAATGTGCCGAAAGCCATCAATTTGAATTATGTCGACAATATGCTGATTGAACAGGATTTTGTGAAAGCTCCCGACGGCAGCAGACTGAAGACGAAGGACGACATGACGGTGGAATTTTCGATATTGCCCGGAACTCAGGGCCTGTATGCGAGAAAAAATACCAACTATCGGAATTATTCGTTTGAAGCTCCGGCTACGGATTCTGTGTTCCACGCAGAAGGCAAGGTCGTAGAACTCGCCGATGCCCGATTCATGCCCGACGAGTATTGGCAGGAACACCGTATGGTCCCGATTAAGAAAAATGAAAACTCCATAGAAAAGCTGCTGGCGCAGTTGCGTTCGGTTCCGGTGTTCTATTGGACTGAAAAGGTGATATCTGTTCTGGTGTCAGGGTATATCCCGACGGGTTCACAGGAGGTGAGCAAGTTCGATTTCGGTCCAATGAATACGACTATCAGCGGCAACACTGTGGAAGGTGTCCGTTTGAGGGTGGGCGGCATGACTACGGCCAACCTAAACAAGCGTTTGTTTGCCAAAGGCTACGTGGCCTATGGAACGCGCGACAATGTGTTTAAATACGACGGTGAGCTCGAGTATTCGTTTGTCGACAAAAAGTATCATGCCAAAGAGTTCCCGATAAAGTCGTTGCGTCTGCACCATAAGTATGACATCGACCAGCTTGGCCAGCAGTACATGTTTACGAATATGGACAATATATTTGTGGCATGGAAACGGCAGAAAAACGACAAGGTGGTATATCGCCGTCTGACGGAACTGGAATATAAGCATGAGTTTCTCAGCGGATTCTCTTTTGCGCTCAATTTGAAGCATCAGATTGAAGAGGCAACTCCCTGGTTGCCATTCATCGACGGATACGGGAACTGGTTCAAAAACTACAGCCAGGCATCGGTCAACCTTACTTTGCGCTATGCTCCGGGCGAAAAATTCTACGATGCCCGTTTCTCGCGTATCCCCATCAATTTGGATGCTCCCGTCTTTCTTTTGACTCAGACTTACAGCCCTAAAGGATTTTTGGGTAGCCGGAACACGGTCAACAAGACGGAATTCAGTGTGCAGAAGCGTTTCTGGTTCTCGGCATTCGGATATACCGACATTATTTTGAAGGCAGGGAAAGTGTGGAGCCAAGTGTCATTCCCCGATTTGCTGCTGCCGAACGCCAATCTTGCCTATACGATTCAACCGGAATCGTATGCTTTGATGAATGCGATGGAATTTGTCAACGACCAGTATCTGTCGTGGGACATCACGTATTGGGCAAATGGTGCCTTGTTCAACCGGATTCCCCTTATAAAATATCTGAAGCTTCGGGAGGTGGTGTCGTTCAAAGGTCTTTACGGCTCGTTGAGCAACCGCAACAATCCGAAATACAACAACGACTTGTTCCGATTCCCGCTCAATGCCATTTGCCAGCCGATGGACAAAGTCCCTTATATGGAATTGTCGGCAGGTATCGACAATATCTTCACGATTCTGCGGGTGGACTACGTTTGGCGTCTGACCTATCGCGACAATCCCGGTATCGACAAGAGCGGCGTACGCATCGCCATGCACTTTTCTTTTTAGCAGGAAATGCCTCATTTTGTTTGTGTTTCGTGAATAATTTTTACATCCTATAACTTTTGTAACAATGTTACAAATTTGTTATATCCTGCAAAAATACTATGATTAACTTTGCGCTCAGTAAAATATGCGTTATGAGAAAAATTCTACTGACAAGTTTAGTCGTTTTAGGGTTTGTATCTTCTGCGTTTTCGCAAGAAGAAAAGGAATTTTCCTACATTCCGCAAGTCTGCGGTACGTTGCGTGCAAAGTATGAATATCAGACCGACGTGAAGAATGCCCGTTTCCAGGTTCGCGATGCCCGTGTGGGAGTGAAAGGTTGGCTGGCACCTTTCCTGGACTATAAGGCTGAAATCAATTTAAGTGAGAAAGGGAAAATTAGAACACACGATATATACACACGATTTCATATAGGTGATGAATTCAAGGTGACGGCCGGACAGTTTCGTGTCCCCATCTCAATTGATGCCGCGCGCTCTCCCCATGTTCGACTTTTTGCCAATCGCTCTTTCATAGCCAAGCAGGTGGGTAACGTGTTTGACATTGGCGTCAAGGGGTCCTATCAGTCAAAAAAGATTCCGTTCGGAGCCGAATTCGGTATCTATAACGGAATGGATTACAGTTTGAGTGATGAGGTCTGGTTGCGCCATTTTTTGTATGTCGGCCGTGTACTCTATGATTATAAGGGCTTGAATATTGTGGCGGCAGCCATGACCAACAAACCCGATCTTTATCGAATCAATATGTATGAGGGCTGTGTTTCCTATACATTTGACCGTTTCTTCTTTGAATGTGAATATGTCTACAAGGATTTTCTGAAAACATCGACGGCTTCGGTGCATGCCTATAATATAATGGGTATGTACAGCTTGCCGATAAAATCGAAATATTTTAATAAGATGATGTTTCTGGGACGTTATGACGGAATGACCGACAACAGCGACGGATTTGCTGACGAGTCCGGCAATCTGACGGTTGACGACAGTGCTCGCAAACGTGTGACGGTAGGAACCACATTGGCTTACCACCAGAAAGTGAGAGCCGAACTGCGGTTGAACTACGAATACTATTTTTATGACGACAATGTTGAAATTGGTCCGTCCGATCATTCTAAATTTGTAGCTGAGGTAATGTTTAACTTTTAAGTGATATGGATACATCCGCAATAAAAATACTTGTTGTTGACGACGAACTGTCAATTTGCGAGTTGATGAAGATTAATCTGGAACTTGCCGGATACTCCGTGGATATGGCTCATTCCGCTGAAAGTGCGCTGAAAATGCCGCTTGAGCAGTATTCGTTACTTGTATTTGACATTATGATGGGGGATATGAGCGGACTGGAACTGGTGACCCGTGTACGCAACACCCCGGAAATTGCCGACAAACCGATTATCGTCTGTACGGCCATAGAGGAGGAGGCTTCGCTTGTCGACGGATTCACTCGTGGCGCCGACGACTATATCAAAAAGCCGTTCTCAATGCGCGAATTCGTACTGCGTGTACAGAGTTTGCTGAAGCGCTGCCATGTGGTTCCTGCTTCCATTGTGCAGTACAAGGGACTTGTTTTGCGTCACGATTCCCGTACGTGCACAATCAACGGCAAAGAAGTGGCCTTGACAAAAAAAGAATATGATTTGCTATATTTGTTCCTGACTAACCGCGGAAAAGTTTTTTCCCGTGAAGAAATACTGGACCGCATTTGGGACAAGAACATTTATGTTGTCGACCGCACGATTGACGTCAATATCAATCGCTTGAGAAAAAAATTAGGAGAATACGAATCGAAAATAACAACTAAACAAGGATACGGTTATGGCTTTAAAGAAGACATTTAGCTATCAGACGCGGATGTTCTTAATCGTGAACGTGTTTTTGTGGATTTTGTTTTTTGTGTTTGTCACAATACAATATTCACGGGAACGCGAATATCAGGTTGAGAAACTGGACACGCGTCTCCAGGTGTATAACCAATTGCTCCTGGAATCTTATGCGGAGAACGGGCTGAAGTTGGATTCGGCATTGACACATTCGCTTGCCGCCGACTCCGTTCGTATTACAATTCTTGACCACAAGGGCGTGGTGCTGTACGACACGTCGACCAGCCCGGAAGAAAAACTGTCCAATCACAGTAAGCGTCACGAGATTGTCCAGGCGATGAAGACCGGGCATGGGTTTACTATCCGCCGTCAGTCGGAAGCCGACAATCAGGAGTATTTCTATTCTGCCACGGCCGGTGATAAAATCGTGGTTCGTACGGCTGTTCCTTATGGCATGACACTGACGGAAGTTTTGCGAGGCGATTTGGGCTTTGTGTGGGTTGTCTTGTGTGTGACTTTGATTATCAACATTATTCTGTTCTTTGCAATTCGTCGAATCAGCCTGGCTGTGACGAATCTTCGCGATTTCGCCAATGCCGCCAAGAACGGAAACATTTTGGATTATGATACGTCGAGTTTCTCCGATGACGAGCTCGGTGAAGTTTCTTCGGTTATTATCAATATGTATAAGGACCTGAAGCAGACGGCCATTGAACGCGACAAGAGCCTGCAGGAGACCCTCTTTGAAGAAAAGGAAAAAATCCGTATCAAACACCAGCTTACGAGCAATATCAATCATGAACTGAAAACTCCGGTTCAGGCTATCAGAGGTTGTTTTGAAACTCTTCTCAATAATAATCTTGATGCCGAAACAACACGGCGGTTGATGGAATCGGGCTACAACAACACCATGCGTCTGAACGATCTGTTGCAGGATGTTGCGTTGATTACCCGTATCACTGATGCCAAGAGTACTCTTGATGTGGCAGAGGTGAATGTTGCCGATGTCATCAAGAAGATTTGTGAAGAAGTGGACAGTTACAGCGTTGAGGAAAAAATGCGTATCAATGTCAATGTCCCTGAAAATGTGATCATAAAGGGTAACAAGCAGCTGGTGGATGCAATTTTCAGGAACCTTGTCAACAACGCCATCCAATATTCGGGAGGCCGCGATATTTTCATTTCGTTGATAAAGGAAACGGACGATTTCTACTGGTTCGATTTTTATGATAACGGAACGGGTGTCGCCGAAGAACACCTGTCAAAGATATTTGAGCGTTTCTACCGCATAGACAGCGGACGTTCGCGGAAACAGGGCGGAACAGGCTTGGGCTTGTCAATTGTCCGAAATTCCGTATTGTTCCACAACGGAGAAATTTCAGCGCAAAACAGAAAATTTGCAGGGCTGGAGTTTATCTTTTCATTGCATAAATAATAAAAACAAATATTATGAGTCCTATTTTCACAGTTATTGTCATCATCCTCGCCATATTGGCGGTTCTGGATTTGATTGTAGGTGTCTCGAACGATGCCATCAACTTCCTGAACTCGGCTTTGGGTTCAAAAGTTGCAAAAAAATGGGTAATTCTCACGGTTGCTTCATTTGGTATTTTGTTGGGTGTCATTACGTCCAACGGTATGATGGAAATTGCGCGTAACGGCGTGTTCCACCCGGGAATGTTTACATTCTCCGATATCATGATTCTGTTCGTGGGCATTATGCTGTCGGATGTCATCCTGTTGCAGACATTCAATTCTCTCGGATTGCCGACATCAACTACCGTGTCATTGGTTTTTGAACTTTTGGGTTCTTCGCTTGCTGTCGCTATTTACAAGATTTATAATGATCCTTCCCTGTCGTTCGCTGATTTGGGACAGTTTATCAATGCGGGCAAGGCAATGGTTATCATTTCCGGTATTTTGTCGTCAGTGGTTATTTCCTTTACAGTCGGTGCCATTTTGATGTACATATCCCGTGTGATTTTTTCATTCCGCTATGCTAAATCGTTGAAGCGCTATGGTGCCATTTGGTGTGGTATTTCCATTGTAGGCATTGTCTACTTTGCGATTTTCAAAGGCATGAAGAGTTCAGGCCTGATTACTCCGGAACTGAATCACTTGATTAACGACAATATCGTCGTGTCGCTGTTCATCATCTGGGTCGTTGCTTCTTTACTGCTTTGGGTGATGCAGCGTATCGGTTGGAACATCATGAAGTTTACTATCCTTTCCGGTACATTTGCATTGGCTCTGGCATTTGCCGGTAACGACTTGGTGAACTTTATCGGTGTGCCGATGGCCGGTATCGACAGCTATTTCATTGCTTTGGAAAACGGCGATATGAACATGCTGATGTCGAAACTGACAGAGCCGGCACATGTGAACGTGTATTACCTGATTGCGAGCGGCGTCATCATGATTATTACATTGTTCTTGTCGAAAGATGCCATGAAGGTAGCTGAAACACAGTTGAACCTTTCGTCGCAGAACGACGAAGAAGAGCGTTTCGGTTCTACAAGAATTTCAAGAGCATTGGTAAGTCTTGCCATCACTTTGAATGATGTGTTCAAGAAGGTCGTGCCGAAAAAGGTTCTGGACAAACTGAATTCACGTTTTGTGCCTGATACGTCGGTCGACCGGTCGAATGTGGCATACGACTTTATCCGTGCGGTAGTAAACCTGACTGCTGCTTCCAGTTTGATTTGCTTGGGTACGTCGTTGAAACTTCCGTTGTCAACAACCTATGTAATCTTTATGGTTTCAATGGGTTCTTCTTTGGCCGACCGCGCGTGGGGACGCGACAGTGCCGTTTACCGTATAACCGGTGTCATGGTGGTAATCATGGGTTGGTTTATCACGGCATTGGCAGGTGTCACAATTTCCTTCGTAATGGTGTTGTTCCTTGTGTGGGGCGGTTGGATTGCCCTGGCTTTGATGGTGCTTCTTTGCGGTTATATCCTTTGCCACAACTTGATTTTCAAAAAGAAAGACAAAGAAGACAAGAATGCGGCTGATGATGTCAAGGAAGTTCAGCAAGATACGGATGTACTTTATTCCTGCACACAGGAAGTATGCAGTACGATGGAGCAGATTTCAAGTATTTACAATCATATGCTTGTCGCCCTGTTTACGGAAAACCGCCGTTTGCTGAAGGAGACGAAGACGGAATCTGAACAGCTTTACCGCCAGGCAAACGAGCGCAAGTATCATGTATACAAGACGCTGAAGAAACTTGAAGACATGAATATCGAAACCGGTCATTACTACATTCAGGTGGTTGATTATTTGACGGAAGTAACCAAGGCATTGCTGCATTGCACTCGTCCGGCTTTCGAACATATCGACAACCATCATAAGGGCTTTACGAAGGATCAGATCTACGACTTGAAGCTCGTGAATGACGGGGTGGACAATATCTTCAACAAAATCAATTCCATGTTGCGTGAGAAGGATTTCTCCGATTTGAATGATGTGCTGCTGATGCGCGACAATTTGTTCGGTGTCATAGCCGAAGCTATCAAACACCAGATTCGCCGTCTGAAGGAAGAGCAGTCAAGCACCAAGGCAAGTATCCTTTACCTGAATATCTTGACCGAAACGAAGACGATGGTGCTGCAATCGCGTAACCTGATTAAGTCGCAGGGGTATTTCCTCTCCAAGATTGAAACAGGCGAATCGCACTCAACTTCCGAAAACGAGGAAAACAGTGTGTCTCCGGCTTTGGAAGCTGCTAAAAATTAGAGAAATTATTGATGATTATCGTCCAAAACATATTTTTTCATTAATAATCGTGAAATTGCAATAATTAAGGCATTATTTCTTGGAAAGCAGGAAATTAAATTGTAAGTTTGTTATGAATCAATTAAAATTTATGACTATGGGCTTATCAGATTTCCAAAAGAGATTGCTTGGATTGCAGGACAATCTTCTTTCGTTTGCCTACAAATTGACTTCAGATTATGATGACGCTCACGATTTATTGCAAGATACAACCTGTAAGGCGTTGGCTAATGAAAAGAAATATGTAGATGATTCGAATTTCAAGAGTTGGGTGTTCACGATTATGCGTAATCTGTTTATCAACAATTATCGCAGAATCGTGCGGACACAGACTATCGTAGATAAAAGTGACGACTTGTATCAGTTGAATCTTCCTCAGGTGGAGAGTCCGGAGACTCCCGACAATTCCTACGCATTGACGGAGGTGTCGAGGGTGGTAGCCGAATTGCCTGACGATTACCGCATTCCGTTCATGATGCACTTTTCCGGATATAAATATCAGGAAATTGCCGAACATATGGATTTGCCGTTGGGTACGGTGAAGAGCCGGATTTTCTTTGCCAAGCAGAAATTGCAGTCGCAACTGAAAGATTACAGATAGATAAGGAATCGCTTGAAAATGCTTAGAGATGGGTCATGCCTTTAGAGGTGTGACCCATTTTATTTTGAAAAAGTATTAATGATGATAAAAAAAACACTATCTTTGTGGCCGGATAGAATTGCGGCAGTGATACATCCGTGCATTTCGCCTGATTGCTGCTGGAATTCATTTAACACGTTTTTTTATTAAACAAGAATTAAATTTATGAGTTTTAACTTGCTTAAAGGTAAACGCGGAGTGATTTTTGGCGCTCTGAATTCCAACAGTATTGCCTGGAAAGTGGCAGAAAGAGCTGTTGAAGAAGGTGCGACCATTACTTTGTCCAACACTCCGGTTGCTGTCCGTATGGGAGAAATTTCTCAGCTTGGTGAGAAGTTGAATGCTGAAATCCTTCCGGCCGATGCAACAAATTGCGAAGATTTGAAAATGGTGTTCACAAAGTCGATGGAAATCCTCGGTGGAAAAATTGACTTCGTGCTTCACTCAATCGGCATGTCGCCGAATGTGCGCAAAAAACGCCTCTATGATGATCTTGATTATGACTTGTTGAACAAAACACTTGATATTTCTGCCATCTCATTCCACAAAATGATTCAGACGGCAAAAAAATTGGATGCCATCAATGATCACGGAAGCATCTTGGCGCTGTCGTATGTCGCTGCACAGCGTACGTTGTTCGGCTACAATGATATGGCTGATGCCAAGGCTCTGCTTGAATCGATTGCTCGTAGCTTCGGATATATTTATGGCCGTGAAAAGGGCGTACGTATCAATACGATTTCTCAGTCTCCGACAATGACTACTGCCGGAAGCGGTGTGAAGGGTATGGAGTCGTTGATGGACTTTGCCAACCGCATGTCTCCGCTTGGCAATGCTGATGCCGACGAATGTGCCGACTATTGCATCGTGATGTTCAGCGATTTGACTCGCAAGGTGACTATGCAGAACCTCTATCATGATGGCGGTTTCTCAAGCATGGGCATGAGTTTGCGTGCTATGGACCAATACGAAAAGAGTTTTGACTTGTACCGCAATCCTGACGGAACAATCCAATACGGATAGTGGGCAATTTCATAAAAGTTTGCAAGGGAGTTGTGATGCCGCGTGCATTTCAACTCCCTTTCCTTTTTTACGGCGCTGTTTGCTGAACAATTTCTTGGATTCCATTGTTTTCTGCAATAGTTAGACTTACAGTCTGGCCTGCAATTCTGATATTTTTACTACCTTTGTGCAGAATACGCAAAATCAGGCACGCTTCTGTTTTTCAGCTCGCCTTTTATTGCGTGAAAGTGCCGAATCACAGGTTGTCAGGATGCAGAGGGCCGGATTGGCATGACATTCTAGCCAATAATGAAATTATAATCAATATTAAAACAGTAAATGGATAACGAACAACTGATTGACGCTATTATAGAAGGCATTCAGGAGAGAAAAGGAAAGAAAATCACTCATGTTGATTTGACGAATCTGGAGCATGTCTCAACAGAACATTTCGTCATTTGTCAGGGAACATCGACGATGCAGGTCGCTTCGATTGCCGACTCTGTTAGAGAATATGTTCAGGAAAAATTGGGAGTCAAGCCGTTCAATTACGATGGCTACCGCAATTCCCAATGGATAGTAATCGATTATGGAACAATATATGTTCATGTATTTTTACCCGAATTCAGAGAATACTACAATCTGGAGCAGCTTTGGAACGACGCCCGTATTGTGGAAATCCCAGATTTGGACTAATGTAAAAACGCTGAAACTATGAATAATTCAGACAATAAAAAGAAGTCACCCCGAAGATTTGGTTTTAACATCTTCTGGATGTATGCAATTATCATGCTCGTGTTGTTTGGCATATTTCAGTTCAACAACGGCCCGTCTTTGGAAAAAGATGTGAATTGGACGGAGTTTGAGAAATATGTGGCATCAAAGGGCATCAATAAAATTGTCATCTATTCCGACAATACGGCAGAGGCTTTTATGACCGACTCTCTTGCGACGGCGGTGTTTAAGGGACAAACGCTCGATGGTAAGGCTTTGAAGAATGCCAAACTATTGGTGAAGGGCCCTTCTGCCGACAAGATGTCGACGAAAATAGAACAATGGCAGTCGCAGGGCTATTTCAATGGTGAGGTTGAATTCCAGGAGGCCAGCAACTACAGCGGCCTGCTGTGGTCGTTCGGTCCGATTGTGCTGCTGATTCTTTTCTGGTTCTTGATAATGAAGCGGATGGGACGCAGCGACGGCGGTGGCGGCGGCGTGTTCAATGTCGGCAAGTCCAAAGCCCAGCTCTTTGACAAGGAAAACGGGACAAATGTTACGTTCCGTGATGTGGCCGGATTGCATGAAGCCAAGACGGAGATTGAAGAAATCGTTGAATTTCTCAAAAATCCGAAA
>OHSG01000968.1_pt1 | contig 12345 bp, 10 predicted proteins | sample 1578601 | NCBI WGS metagenome assembly OHSG01 (sample SAMEA3879534, study PRJEB24766) | human gut metagenome | biome: human-associated habitat; feature: feces | place: USA | collected 1985/1987
GTTAACGGGGGTTCGATCCCCTCTTCCCCTGCTAAGAAAAGTCGATTTTATCGGCTTTTTTTATTTCTGTTTTAGATACAATTTCACCCCGGCACGACGCGATTCATAGATCTGCGCCATGCCGGGGTGTTGTCTTTACAGCTATATTGTTATATCTCCTCTTTCTCCGAATCCGGTGCGATCACAGATCCGATGGCGGTCGCGTAATCAGAGTACTCCGGAATGCTGATCTTCACATCCCACAGGCTCTTGAAATCCTCGATGATCTGGCGGCACTCGAAGAATTTAGTCAGTCCGCCGATCAGGATATACTCTTTGATGCCGGTGCTCATAGATGCCAGGATTCCTGCCTGGCAGATATTCTCGATCACCATATGTACAATACCTGCCGCGATATCCTCCGGTTTGGACTGGGCATCTGCCTTACCAAAATTAGAAGCCGTCACATCCAGATTCAGGCCCGGCAACTTTTCTTTGGCCAGATCTGCGATCCGCAGATCGATCTTCGCCACATCACCCTTACGGGACAACGGCACAATTTCATGAATGTCGCCGGTATTCAGCATGATCGAGGACAGTCCACAGATCGTTCCGCCTCCTAAGCCGACACCACCCAGGTGCTTCATCTCCTTCTCCGTCACTTTGACGAAGAAGCTTCCGGTACCCATACTGATGACAATGACTTCCTTTTTATCCGTAAGATAATATCCTCCGGTACCTGTAGCGACGAATTCATCCACTTTATAGGTAGGACGATCATATACCGCTTTCTCCACATATTTGCTTCCCACACCGGTGATATAGACTCCCTCCACATCAGCCAATTCCAGATTATTCTCATACAGATATCTTCCGAATGCACCATAGAGAGATGCCACCTGGCTATCTGCCTTGACCGCCATGGGCGGAAGCATATGTTCTCCTTCAAAAGCTACGATTTTTGTCGTACTGCTACCGATATCGATTCCTATTTTGACAGGCATGTTTTCAACCTCCTCATATCACTTAACTGTTCATAGTCTCATTTCCAGATACATTTCCACAGTTCGAGACCGTCAGCCAAACACTTTATCCACAGCATCCTGTACAGAACTGACGCCAATGACCCGGATCTTACTTCCTTTTTTACACTCTTCCAACGAGACAAGCGGCACCACACATTCTTCGAAGCCCAGCTTCTCTGCCTCTGCCACGCGTTGTTTTGCCATGCTGACTGCCCGGACCTCGCCGCTTAATCCCACTTCACCGAAAGCGACCAGTTTCGGATTCAGTGCCTTATTCCGGAAGCTGGACAGAATCGCCAGCACGATTCCCAGATCGATCGCCGGTTCCTGGATTTTGATACCACCGGTGATATTCACGTAGGCATCACAGGAAGATAATTGCACTCCGGAACGTTTCTCCAGCACTGCCATCAGGAGATTTACACGGTTGAAATCCGTACCGGTGGTCTGTCTTCTGGGAATTCCGAAATTGCTGTGGCACACCAGCGCCTGCAGTTCGATCAGAAGCGGCCTGGTGCCCTCCATAGTACATGCCACCACAGAGCCACTGGCATTCTCCGGTCGTCCGTTCAACATATATTCCGAAGGGTTCTTCACCTCCGCGAGTCCCGTCTCTCGCATCTCGAAAACACCGATCTCGTTCGTGGACCCGAAACGGTTCTTCACCCCACGCAGGATACGGTAGGAAGCATGTCTGTCCCCTTCAAAATAAAGTACCGTGTCCACCATATGTTCCAACACTCTGGGTCCCGCTACGGTTCCTTCTTTTGTTACATGTCCCACAATAAAAATAGAAATCCCCAATCCTTTTGCCAGTTGCAACAGGATGCCTGTGGATTCCCGCACCTGTGATACGCTTCCCGGTGCTGCAGATACATTTTCATTATACATGGTCTGAATGGAATCTATGATCACGACCTCCGGCTTGCTCCTGCGGATCACTTCGCCGATGATGTCCAGATTCGTCTCACACAGCAGGAGCATATGTTCCGAAAATGTGCCGAGCCTGTCCGCCCGCATCTTGATCTGTACCTTGGATTCCTCTCCGGAGATATACAATACCTTATGTCCGGCCTCTGACAGATTGTGACACACCTGAAGCAGCAGGGTAGATTTACCGATCCCCGGATCGCCTCCTACCAGAGTCAGGGAACCCTGTACGATTCCGCCACCGAGCACCCGGTCCAGTTCTTTGATCCCGGTGAGTGTCTTGTTCTCCTCACGGATCGCGATTTCAGATAATACACAGGGTTCGGAAGCCTCTCTGCGCTCTCTTCTGCTCCCGGTGCCGGTGTTTTTCAATACCGTTTTATCTATCGTCTCTTCCACGAAAGTGTTCCACTCTCTGCAGCCGGGGCATTGTCCCAGCCATTTCGTGGATTCATAGCCACAGTTCTGACAGAAAAAAACGGTGGCTGTCTTACCTTTTGCCATGCTCTCTCCTCAATCGTTATAAAAAAGAGCCCAGACACGAAGTACTACAATATCCTCCGTGTCTGGACTCCTTTGCAGTGCGCCTTTACGCCTCTACGATCTTCACAGGTACTTCCCCTGCTGCTTCCAGTTCTACACTCAGGCTCAGCTTGCCGCCAAGTCCGGTCTTCATGGTTCCTACGTTCTTACCGTCAATAAATACTTCGTACTCGGTGTCGTCCTTTAATCCTACTGTGATCTGAGAATCTTCATCACCTTCTACGATGAATTCTACACTGTTATCGGACTCTTTGAACTCCAACACACTGGTTCCGGGAACAGATTCATATAAAAACATACCGTTCTTCTCCAGCTTTGTCATCTCATTGTAGGTCTTAACCTTCAGCAGATCCCCTGCATGCTCATAATCTTCTACCTTTGCCTTCTTGGCCAACTTATGATTACCAAAGCTGATAGATCCGTCTGCTTCACTGCGAAGTATTTCTTCCACTACTGCCATCTGTCTGTCCTCCTGAAAGTAACTGCATCCGCAACACTTCTTTATCTTTCGTCCTTTGCGAATGGGGTTTGAATAGTTACAGTATAATATATCTCACCCTGTTTTTCTACAAAAAAATTTTTAAATTTTGTAACTATTCAGAGTCATTTAAATATCATTGAATATTCGTCGAATGCTTGCATTCGTAAGAATATTTCATGATATTTATAAGACGAAGTAACCTCAATGAGCAAAAGGAAAGCTCTGCAAGAGCGATTTTGCGAATTGAGTGACTGAATAGTTACAAATGCTTAATTCTTAACCGTAAATACGACTTTACCATTCTTAAATCCTGCAGAAACCTTATCTCCCGGCACCACCTTTTTCAGCAGTATCTCTTCTGCCAGAGCATCCTCTACCACTGACTGGATCGCACGCTTTAAGGGTCTCGCTCCCATCTTATTGTCAGCATATTTTTTCACCAAATGCTCCTTCAGTGCTGCAGTGATCGTCAGATGGATGCCCAGCTGGTCCTCGCATCTCTTATACAGATTGGATGCCAGCAGATTTACGATCTCTTTCATATTCTCATTGTTCAGCTGGTGGAACACGATAATGTCATCGATACGGTTGATGAATTCCGGCTTGAAGCTGCGCTTTACCTCTTCCATGACATTGGATTTCATTTTCTCATAATCCTTCGTCTCGCTCTTCTCCGTTGCGAAGCCGAGATTCTTGGGATCTACAATCCGCTGTGCTCCGGCGTTGGATGTCATGATCAGCACCGTATTCTTGAAGCTGACCTTTCTGCCCTTGGAATCCGTAATATGACCGTCATCCAGCACCTGCAAAAGTACGTTGAACACATCCGGATGAGCCTTTTCGATCTCATCAAACAGAACGACAGAATAAGGATTCCTGCGGACCTTCTCGCTCAACTGGCCACCTTCTTCAAATCCCACATATCCGGGCGGGGAACCGATCATCTTGGATACCGAATGACCTTCCATATACTCCGACATATCCACACGGATCATGGCATCTTCCGAGCCGAACATAGCCTCTGCAAGCGCCTTGGATAATTCCGTCTTGCCGACGCCGGTAGGTCCTAAGAACAGGAAAGAACCGATGGGACGGTTCGGATCCTTCAGTCCCACACGGCCTCTGCGGATGGCTTTGGCCACGGCGGTAACTGCCTCTTCCTGACCAATCACACGCTTATGCAATGTCTTCTCCAGCTTCAGAAGTCTCTCGCTTTCCTTCTCTGCCAGCTTCTGCACCGGGATTTTGGTCCACTGGGCCACCACCTCGGCGATCTCATTTTCACCGATGCTTAAAGTATTTTCCTCTTCCCTTTTTTCACGCTTTTTCAGCAAACGCTCCTGCTTCTTTACCAGAGCATCCTGTTTCTTCTTGATCTCTGCCATCTGGGCAAAAGCTTCCACGCGGATAGCCTTCTCCATCTCCCAGTCCAGCTCCCGGATCTTATCCGAGATCTCCTTTGCCTTATCCGGTGCATCCATTGCATGCAGTCTGGCACTGGCCGCTGCCTCATCGATCAGGTCAATCGCCTTGTCGGGCAGATTCCTATCATTGATATAACGACTGGACAGTCTCACTGCCGCCTCCACCGCTTCCGGTGTAATGGTCACATGGTGATGTGCTTCGTACTTCCCCTTGATACCCTCCAGGATGCGGACAGCCTCTTCCTCTGTGGGTTCTTCCACCGTAACCGGCTGGAATCTCCGCTCCAGTGCAGCATCCTTCTCAATATACTTGCGATACTCCGCGATCGTGGTCGCACCGATCAGTTGGATCTCTCCGCGGGCCAGAGACGGTTTCATGATATTGGACGCATCAATAGCCCCCTCGGCACCTCCGGCACCGATGATCGTATGCAATTCATCCAGGAATAAAATAATATTCCCATCCTCTGTGACTTCCTTCAGTACCTTCTTGATCCGCTCCTCGAACTCTCCGCGGTACTTACTTCCCGCTACCATTCCGGACAGATCCAGTGTCAGTACTCTCTTATTCTGCACCGTAAAAGGCACATCTCCCGCCACGATCCGGGCTGCCAGTCCTTCCACCACGGCGGTCTTGCCAACACCGGGTTCCCCGACCAGGCAGGGATTGTTCTTCGTCCGTCGGCTCAGGATCTGGATCACTCTGCGGATTTCTTCATCTCTTCCGACTACCGGATCCAGCTTTCCTTCCCTGGCCAGCGCCGTCAGATCCCGGCTGTACTGCTCCAACGTAGACTGTTTCGCCTTACGGTCTCCCTTTTTTCCAAGGTCTTCTTTGTACAGATTGCCGTCCTGTCCGATAGCGATCAGGGTATCCACATAAATTTTCTGTACATTGGCTCCCAGCGTGTTCAACAGGCGTACCGCTACGTTTTCCCCCTCTTTGATCAGGGCCAGCAGCAAATGCTCCGTTCCGGTCTGCTTCTGTCCGAAACGTGCGGCCTGATGGTGTGCTTCCTCCAGGATTCTCGCGGCTCTGGGAGAATATCCCTCTCTGTCCTTCACTGCGACACCGTTCTCAAACGCAATCAAATCCCGGATCATGTCCATGACCTGCCCGGTCTCCACACCGTTATCAGCCAATACCTTGGCCGCCACACCGGTGTCTTCCTTTAATAATCCTACCAGAATGTGTTCCGTTCCGATGTAACCCTGCTTCAGGCTCCTTGCACATCTGGAAGCCTGCGCCAGCGCATTTTGCGCCTTATCCGTAAACTGTGACTGCATCAATTCAGTCCTCCATACTCTTCATATATTTCATCAATCAGCTCATGAACTTCCTGCCTGGAAATATTCTTGCAGCTGCTCTTAGCCAGTATTACCTGCAATTCCTTCCGCAATTCATCTACCGCACGCATGCGATCCACATCGAGTGCAATTACCGCGCCTTTTCGCCGGTCTACCTTAACATAACCTTCCTGCTTCAGAACCGTATATGCCTTATTTACTGTATGCATATTGATCCCGATCGTATCCGCCAGCTGGCGCACGCTGGGCAGAGAATCTCCTTCATGAAATTGTGACGTGGCAATTCCCATGATGATCTGATTGCGTAATTGCATATAGAGTGCTTCATCACTGTTGAAATCTATCTCTATTATCATCAAACTCGCTCCCTTCCCATGTCACTGATTGTTATATTCCTATTATAACAGTGAACGCAGTACTGTCAACTGTAACCGGGGAAAGTTTATCGTTTTTTAATCAAAAACGGCATCTCACTTGTGCAAGATGCCGTTTGCATTTTATTGATCTTCGTCTCCGTCCCAATTCAGGAATTCAAATTCAAATTCATCATCATCTGACATGAAGTTTTTGGACTTCCAGCCGGGATTCTGATTGCCTTCACTCTGCGGTACAGGCTTTGTGGGTCTTGCCACCGGTCTGCCGGCCTGCTGCGCTGGTCTTTCACTCTGCGGTGCCGTGGGTCTGCCTCCCTGAGGTGCAGGTCTTCCCTGTCCGGGTGTCACCGGTCTGCCTCCCCGGGGTGCAGGTCTTCTCTCCTGCGGTGCCGCAGGTCTTACGGTCTGTCCAATGGGTCTCTCTCCCTGAGGTGCGGGTCTGCCATCTGGACGTGTTCCCTGGCCTGTCGGTCTGGATGCCGGTCTTCTCTCGGCTCCCACTTCATGCATTACTTTCTGGCTGCCTTGCGGCCTGCCGCCCTGCGGTCTGCCTCCCTGAGGTGCGGGTCTTCCGTTTTGGGGTCTGCCTCCCTGGGGTCTGTCCACTCTTCTTCTGCGGGCCGTTTCCTCTTCCACGCCGGAGAAATAGGATGCGTCATTCATATCTTTGATTTTGAAGATCAACAGTGTCACCGCTGCTACCGCCGCTACAAGCAGAATCACCAAAATAATGATGACTGCTTTCTGGCTGCTGATTTTTTTCTGATTGGTCTCATACTGTGCATTGATCTCTGTGATCTGGTTCAGGGAATTGAACAGATCTTCAATCTTATATTGCTTCTGCCCTGCCATGTCCAGCAGATACCATGCATCTCCCTGCATCTGAGTATCCCAGTCTTTGGATGTGGTCTGTGTATCTTCCGCAGGCTGCTCGTCTGTGGGTTGTTCCTCTACCGGCTGTTCTTCTACCGGTGCCTGCAGCTCTCCGGATAATGCAACATAATCCGAACGAATGAAGCCTGTCACCTCGACACTGTTGGAAATAAAGCTTATCTGATACCATGTCTTTCCATCGGTTCCTGTTGCCTGTCCGGTCACAGTCAGTGCCATTCCATTCTCCGCAGTAGTCACGATCTGGCTGGTGGTAGACGCATTGCTGCGCACACGAACAGACTGACCTCCGGTCACGGTCGCACTCAGGGGTTCCACTGCAGTAACCTCCACAGGAGTCTCATTCACAACAGGCGCCGGTGTTGCTGTGGTCGTAGTCGTTGTAGTAGTTGTTGTAGTTGTTGTACCTGAAGAAGACGGCGGGGTAGATCCGTCGGTAATGCTTACCAGATCGGAACGAATATATCCCAGCGTATTCGCATCCACATATACTTCATACCAGGTATAACCGTCTGCTCCCTTGGTCTGACTTTTGATGGAGATCGCCTTATCCTTGGCTGCGCTGCCGATCACTTCACTGGAAGAATCCGCAGTTTTACGGATCTTAGCACTGGATGCTGTTACCTTGGCTGCACTTTCCGCATGGCTGACAATTGCCAGATTCTCACTAAAAAGTCCTGCTCCCAACACAAATACCAGTGCCAGCATTCCCCAGAAAACCTTACATTTACTTATTCTCTGTACTGTCTTTTTCATCTGCAACTCCTTTTGTATCCTGACCTTGTCTTACGCTTCATCGATTGCTTTGCCAATGTCATGACGCATGTATTTATTCTCGAAAGAGATCCATTCCGTTGCCGCATAAGCGTTGGCACGGGCTTCTTTCAGATCTGCTCCCTTCGCCGTCACCCCCAGGACACGACCACCGTTTGTAACGATTCCCTTGTCCGTAAGCTTCGTTCCGGCATGGAAGCAATAATAACCGTCTTTTCCGTCGAAGTTCTCCAGACCGCTTATTACAAATCCCTTCTCATAGGATACGGGATAGCCGTCGCTTGCCAGGACCACACATACCGCAGCATTGTCCTCAAATTGCAGGTCGATCTGATCCAGTGTGCCGTCCACACAGGCTTCCATCACTTCGATAATATCATTCTTCATACGCGGCAGTACCACCTGCGCCTCCGGATCACCGAATCTGGCATTGTATTCTAATACCTTGGGGCCGTTCGGAGTCAGCATCAGTCCGAAGAAAATGACTCCCTTGAAAGATCTGCCTTCCGCTGCCATGGCATCCACGGTAGCCTGGTAGATGTATTTCTTACAGAATGCATCCACTTCCTCTGTATAGAAGGGGCTGGGAGAAAAGGTTCCCATACCGCCGGTGTTCAGCCCCTGATCGCCGTCCTTTGCTCTCTTATGATCCTGCGCAGAAGTCATGATGCGGATGGTCTTGCCGTCCACAAAAGAAAGTACACTGACTTCTCTGCCTGTCATAAACTCTTCGATGACCATGCGGTTGCCGGCTGCACCGAACTTTTTATCCAGCATGATCTCATCCACGCCTGCCAGCGCTTCTTCTAAAGTATTGCAGATCAATACGCCCTTGCCCAGTGCAAGACCGTCCGCCTTCAGCACGATGGGAAAGCTTGCCTGCTCCTTCAGGTACTTAATAGCCTCCTCCGCGTTATCAAAATTCTCATAAGCTGCGGTGGGAATGTTGTATTTCTTCATGAGATCCTTGGAAAAGGCCTTGCTACCTTCCAGGATCGCTGCATTTTTACGGGGTCCGAAAGCCCGCAGACCCTCTGCCTCCAGTGCATCCACCAGTCCGCCGACCAGGGGATCATCCATGCCTACGATGGTCAGGTCAATGGCCTGTTCCTTCGCAAATGCCACGATCTTATCAAATTCCATGGCTCCGATGGGAACACATTCTGCGATCTGACCGATCCCGGCATTGCCCGGAGCACAATAGATCTTATCTACTTTAGGACTTTTTGCCACACAGGTTGCAATGGCGTGCTCTCTGCCGCCACCGCCTACGATCAATACTTTCATACCCATATCTTCTGCCTTCCTTAATTTTCGTTGTTTGTATGCTTTACTTTTCCGTTCACGACACAGATCCGTCCGTTGGCAATGTCATCCACTGCCTTCGGAAGAAGCAGCCACTCTGCCTGTTCCATCACACGTCTCTGCAACGTCTCCGGAGTGTCGTCGTCCTCCACTGCCACTGCCTTCTGTGCAATGATAGGACCCTCGTCCATGCCTTCATTCACAAAATGTACCGTAGCTCCTGTCACTTTCACACCGCGCTCCAGTGCTTTTTCATGCACATGTAGTCCGTAGTATCCCACACCGCAGAAAGAAGGGATCAGGGACGGGTGGATATTGATGATCCGGTTGCTGTATTCATGTACCATTGCCTCCGGAATCTTCACCAGGAATCCTGCCAGTACGATTAAGTCCGGAGCAAACTCCTTCACCTTTGCAAGCAGTGCCTCATTAAATACTTCTCTGCTCTCATAATCCTTCGGAGACACACAAACTGCGGGAATCCCGGCATTCTGTGCTCTCTCTAAGCTCTTTACCGTCTTGTTATTGCTGATGACACCCACGATCTGTGCATTGGTAACCTTTCCTGCTGCAATAGCATCAATGATGGCCTGTAAATTCGTGCCGCCGCCGGATACCAGTACGACTACTCTTAACATATGGTCACACCCTTTTCACCGGCCTCACAGGTACCTACCACATAAGCAGTCTCGCCTGCTGCCTTCAGAGCTTCCATAGTCTTATCCACATCTGCGGGATCCAGTGCCAGTACCATGCCCAGACCCATGTTGTAAGTATTATACATCATCTCGTCTGTGATATTGCCTTTCTTCTGCATCAGGCGGAAAATAGCAGGCACTTCGTAGCTGTCTTTCTTCACGACTGCACGGATGCCGTCGGGAAGCATTCTGGGGATGTTCTCATAGAAACCACCACCGGTGATATGGCTGCAGCCCTTTACCTTAACACCTGCGTTCTTCACAGACTTCATAGCCTTCACGTAGATTCTGGTAGGAGCAAGCAGTGTCTCACCAAGAGTCTTGCCCAGCTCGTCATAATAGGTATCCAGGCTCTCTTTTGTCATATCGAATACTTTTCTCACCAGAGAAAAACCATTGGAATGTACACCGGAGGAAGCGATGCCCACCAGTACATCACCGGGCTTGATATTCTCACCGGTGATCAGATCTTTACGTTCTACCACGCCTACGGCAAATCCTGCCAGATCATACTCATCCTCGGGCATCAGTCCGGGATGTTCTGCGGTCTCACCGCCTACCAGTGCTGCGTCAGACTGCTTACAGCCCTCTGCCACGCCCTTTACGATAGTAGCGATCTTCTCGGGAATATTGCGTCCGCATGCGATATAATCCAGGAAAAATAAAGGTTCGCCGCCTGCACATGCCACATCGTTTACACACATGGCCACACAGTCGATACCGATGGTATCATGCTTGTCCATTAAAAATGCCAGCTTCAGCTTGGTACCTACACCATCGGTGCCGGACAGGAGCACGGGATCCTCCATATCTTTGATGGCACTTAAGGAAAATGCTCCGGAGAAACCACCGATGCCGCCCATTACTTCGGGACGCATGGTCTCCTTCACGTACTTCTTCATCAGTTCTACAGACTTGTAGCCTGCTTCGATGTCTACTCCAGCTTTCTTGTAATCCATTTTCTCCTCATTTCCGCCGCAGGGGCTCTTTCGTTTTATTAGTGGGGCAGCCTCTTAAGAGGTCCCTGATTCTCTGTCTTATCTTCTTATTTTTTCATGCCTTCCAGGTATGCTTTATAGCCGATCTCCTGCAGTTTTGCATCTTTGGCTTCTACCTGTTCTTTTAATTTTGTGCTGTATGCTTTCAGTTTTCCGAGAAGTTCTGCGTCGGAGGTTGCCAGAATCTTGGCAGCCAGAAGTCCTGCATTGGCGCCGCCGTTAATGGCTACTGTGGCAACAGGAATGCCTGAGGGCATCTGTACGATGGAATACAGAGAATCTCTGCCTCCCAGGGAAGTAGTGTGCATGGGAATACCAATGACAGGCATCGGGAAAATAGCGGCGCACATACCGGGCAGATGTGCTGCCATACCGGCACCGGCAATGATCACCTTGAAGCCTTTTTCCTCCGCACTTTTTGCATATTCAAAAAATACATCCGGCTCGCGGTGTGCGGAAATGATCGTCATCTCATAGCTGACGCCCAGCTGGTCTAAGATGTCTGCTGCCTTTGCCATGATCGGCATATCTGAATCACTGCCCATTACAATTCCTACTTGTGCCATTTTAAATATCCTCCTATATGTGAAAAAATTTATGGTTCCATTGCATCCAGCGGCTCATTTAACGGTTCCGTTCCCGGAACGACAAACCGCCCGTTTCTTATAATATCTGTCGTCGTGCCATCTGCACGTACTACCGTAATCGCTCCTAACTCATCATACGGAATCGTAATATCGGTATGACAGTTAAAATATGCTTTTGAAATATCTTCTTTGCGCCGGATCGAAATTTCATTGTCCCTTGCGATGATCGCTTTTCCATCCGGATTGTATGTCATGTTGTCCTCATCGTACGTGTAACAGGTGTCTCCGACCGCAAAATGCGGACCTGTCTTTTCCGCAATCAGAATCGGAAGCTTATCCGCGATCTGATATTTCCGTGCCATCCGGTATGCGGTGGTATTTGTTCCGATTGCAAACTCTCCCATCGGAAGTGTTTTGTGATGGAACAGAATATTGTCCTCTATATACTTGCGGTTTTCATCCTCAGAATCAAAATTTGTACAGGAATAAGCTGTAATTCTTCCGTTTTCAAAATCCAGTTCCAGATTCTTGAAAAGGAATTCCCCCAGATAGACCTGTGTGACGTGCAGCTTTCCTTCTGTTTTCTGCAATACCGGAGATGTGAACACTTCCCCGACCGGAATATTGACATCTGCCACGCAGTTTTCAAACTTTGTCTGCTTTGCCGGATCTGCCAGATCAGTTAACATAACTTTCAAATCTGTCTTGTTTCCGTTTGTCCCTATGATCCGGGCATACTCACACGTATCCAGCACATCGATCATCTTCTGCTGCAGATCCTCGTACGTCTGATAATCCAGCGTATTCAGGCGGATCGTTTCATCCATGATCGCCGGATACTCCTCCCCAATCTCAGGGATCGGATAGGCAATGATCGTAAAACTTCTTTCTTCTCCCGGGATATAACTGTTGATGATCTGACCGAGCTGTCCGTAATACCAGGTTGAAAGCTCCTGCTGCTTTTTACTGAGCTGACATGCCTCTTTCTGCAAAACAGGGGTAAACGGTGTTTCCCCGAATACCTCGAT
>OHSG01000972.1_pt1 | contig 12316 bp, 10 predicted proteins | sample 1578601 | NCBI WGS metagenome assembly OHSG01 (sample SAMEA3879534, study PRJEB24766) | human gut metagenome | biome: human-associated habitat; feature: feces | place: USA | collected 1985/1987
ACGTGCAGATGCCGTCTTCGCCAGAATTTACGCGCGAAGTGCCCAAAACGGATTCAAACGCCTCGTCAGAAGCAATTTCAACGGTCAATGAAGTGGACTGATTGTCGGTCGCATTGACTGTAATGTCGGCTGAATATCCGGTGATATTACCGGCTGAAACGGAATTCAAGACAGGAGCCTCAACATCTTCTGCCGGTTTTTCGTTGGCGCTGCCTACTTCAAACGGAATAGATTGTGTAGAAGAAACACCGCCGCTATGAACCAGACGGAAATAGAAATTCACGGTCGTTCCACGTTCAAAAGCAGCCTCAGTAATACCGGTATAAGTCAACTCTTCACCAGTAGGCACTGTTGCCGTATTCACACCGTTAACCCAAATTTCAGGATTTACAAGGCCTGTCATGCCAGAATCCAGAGTCAATGTAAATTCCAACTGATTGTCACCAGTCGTTTTTACCACATAATTGATAACCGGTGTGTAATCTCCACCTTTCTCATTCCACTCATCGGCAGAAGCGACAACACCATAATAATAGCTTTCGGCATCGGCATCAAGCGTTGAGAACGACAAAGTTTTTACTTCGCTGACATTGTCGGCATCATCAGTAGCACGCACTGCCAAATCATACGCAGTGGCCGGTGTCAAACCTGACAAGGTGCAGACTGTTTCCGTTCCTACAGCCACCTTTTGGCTTTGCAGTACAGAAGAAAAACCGTCAACAGAAAACTCCACCTTTACAGACGATGCCACATTATCATTGACAAGCAAACACACATCAGCTTTCGTCGACGACACGCCTTCCAACTCAAGCATTGAAACCACAGGAGCTTCGCTATCGTCCAATGTTTCATTTACACTGCCAACTACATAGTCAAACGGATTAGTATCAGAAACACCACCGGCATAGGCAAAATAAAAACTGATGCTCAATGTTTCTCCAATTTCGTATGCGTCTGGTGTTGTGTTGGAAAACTGCGAAGCACTGCCGTCAACAGGGTTCAAATTCATCAAATAACTGCCATTGACAAACAACTGCGGCACAAGTCCGACACATGTTGCAGACAGATCAACCGTCACTTGCAACTTTCCATCTTCGGCAACTGAAATCTGATAGCTGAAATCGGGAGCATAGCCCTCGGTAGCGTCTTGAGGCGTTCCAACTGTTTGCCAGTCATCAGCACCGATAAAACCTTCATACGTCTGCGCATTAACGACCCCATACAGGAAGGAGGCGCAAACAAAAACAAACATTAGTAATAGTTTCTTCTTCATAGTTTTAAATTTTAATAGTTCATTGAGACAAATTTATACACGTTCTCTTCCAAAAGGCGCCAAAAATGATTCACAGAAACTCACATACCCCTACAACAAAAACACAACACGTCTTACTATATCATTATAAAACAATATATTACACATAAAGTCATTCACTTATGCAACTCACAGAAACGAGATTATCCGTTGCCGCCCGAAAACGGCAAGAAGATTTAAAATCGTATTCTTTTGAATCAAATCAGAACTTAGATTTTCTTCATTTTCCTTAATTTTGCAGAAAACAACCTACATGAAAGCGTTACAATACATTTTCATTCTCTCGATTCTGGCCATCGCCTCTTGCACACCGGCAAAGACCGAACAGGATACGGGTGTCCGGCAGGAAACAACAACGGAAGCCAGCCTGTCGGAAATTGAGCAGGCCATCAAAAGAGAAGAATGGGAAAAAGCCCGAATAAAGGCCGAAAATCTGTATGCAAGCCAAAAGCGACAAATGGGGGCCATAGAATCGGCAAAGCTTGCCATAGTCTATATCTCACTGACGTCCGAACCCTTGCTGGACTTTGAACAGACCTACAACTATGCCCTGCGCATAAAGGATCTGTACGAACAGGCGAATCGCCTCGACAGCCAACTGACCAAAAACTATCTGGAAACTCTCGGTGTCACCACCCTCGTCAACGAAGCTTACGAAAACTGCCTCTACATCATACAGGCAAAAGAAAAAGCAGGAAAGGACAGCACCTATGTATTTCAGGTAAAAAACATTCCCAAATGAACTCAAAGCGCAACTATTCTGTGAAAATGCCATTTTCACAACTTTTATAAACAATCCGACTACACAAATGAACAGAACCGCTTTTATTTGTGTTTTTTTACTAACTTTGTAATTGGAACAAATACATTCTGGGATAGAGTGTACTTTTTCATGCTATCACTTGTATATCAAACAAATAAAGTATATTTTAGCCATATTGTAAGAAAATCTGGCGACCCCAGATATTGCTTCAATCTGCAACATACTTAAACCTATATTCAAACGACAAATATCCCCATAATGATAAACCGCTTAAAAATCAGCATCATCAGCTGCCTTTGTCTGCTAATTGCGACATCGTGCAACACTTCAAAAGAAATCGTCTATCTTCAGGACATCCAAACCGGAGAGAAAGAAAAGGTCGACTCCAGCCACGGCATTGTCGTGCAGCCTAAAGACATGCTGTCGATTATCGTTTCCAGCAAAGATCCCCAACTGGCATCCATGTTCAACCTTCCGGTTGTCAGCTATCAGGCAGGTTCCGAAATTGTGTCGGGCGGACAGCAGCAAAGGCTGTTAGGATATGTGGTCGACGAGCAAGGATTTATCAACTTTCCCATATTGGGGAAAATAGAAGCGGCCGGATGTACGAGATGGCAACTACAGGAAAAAATCAAGAAAGAAATCATCCGCCGCGATTTGCTGAAAGATCTGGTTGTCACCGTGGAATTCATGAACTTTAAAATATCTATCCTCGGGGAAGTGACAAACCCCGGTTCTTACAAAATTGAAGGCGACAAGGTCACGATTCTGGAAGCGCTCAGCATGGCAAAAGACCTGACAATCTTCGGACGTCGCGACCAAGTGTATGTCATTCGTGAAGAGAACAACACCCGGACCACCTATCATGTCGATTTGCGCTCAACCGACTTGTTCAATTCGCCCGTTTACTACTTGAAACAGAATGACATCGTTTATGTTCAGCCAAACAAGGTAAAAGCCGGACAATCAACCATCAACGAGAACAACATAAAATCTGTCAGTCTTTGGATTTCTATTGCGTCATTACTGTCGTCGGTAGGTGTCCTTATTGTAAATCTTCTTAACTAACAAAAGTATTTTCAACAAATGGAAGAGAACAACAAAACCAGTTATCAACCAACAACAGAAAGCAGTAGCGACATCCAAATCAGCGACATCATTTCCTGGACTTTCAGCCACAAGCTTTTCATCGCATTGTCAGTTATCGTTTGCCTGCTGTTGGCAACAGTCTACATCTACCGAAGCCAATCGGTTTACAAACGGGAATCCAGCGTAATGATTCGCTCCAATGCCCAGGGGCAGTCACAAATTGGAGAATTGGCAGCATTTGAAGACTTGGGCATGTTCAACACCGGCATCGATGTATATAACGAAATTGAAGCGTTCCGCTCCCCTATTCTGATGGAAGAAGTGGTGGAACGGCTCGGACTTAACACTACCTATACCAGCAAGAATTGGATAGGACGACTGACCGACTGGTACGGGCAATCACCCATCGCCGTCACGTTCGCCAATTCTCCGGAAAAAATAGACGGGAAAAAGCTATTGTCGTTTTCGTTCAAAGTAAGCAAGAACAATCAACAGCTAATCCTAAGCGATTTCAAAGCCAACGGGAAAGACATTGAAAGTGAAAGCATAACGGCAAAACCCGGTGTCACGCAAAAGACTCCGATTGGCGACGTCACCGTCAATCCGACGCTCCTCTACAACGAAAACTTTGAAAGCCCCATCTACGTAGGACACACGCAGACAGCGCTCACCGCAAAAAAATATCTTAACAGTCTGACAGCTGAACTTGCTGACAAAAAAGGGACCGTAATCAATTTCTCCATTACCGACACTTCGGAGAAACGTGCTGAGGATGTGCTGAACACGCTGTTGGATGTATATAATGAAGACTGGATTGCCTATATGAGCCAATCGTCGCTCAACACGTCGAAATTCATTAACGAACGGTTGGTTGTCATTGAAAAGGAATTGGGGCTCGTCGATACCGACATTGAGAAATTCAAAAGTCAGAACAAGCTGCTCGACATTTCGGCCGAAACGGCACAAGTGACGGAAGAATCAAGCCGCTATTCTTCAGAAGCATTCAACATGAACAACCAGCTTTCAATAGCCAAATTCATCCGCGAATATCTTGTCGACCAGACGAAAGCTTTCGAACTACTCCCCTCTAATTCAGGCATTGAGAACGACAATGTAGAAAGTCTGATTGCCGAATACAACAAGTTGCTGCTTGAACGCCAGCGATTTGTCGACAGCAGTAGTGACAACAATCCTCTTGTCAACGATCTGAACAAACAACTGACTCTGATGCGGTCAACCATCCTTCAATCGGTCGACAATCTGATCAACACATTGCAAATTCAAGTCGACCACCTTGCTGCACAAGAAAACAAGATTTCCAATCGCATAACGGAGAACCCCGGCAAAGTCAGAGAACTATTATCAATCGAACGCCAGCAGAAAATTAAGGAAGAGCTCTATCTGTACCTGCTTCAAAAGCGGGAAGAAAACGAGTTGTCGTCCAACATCGTGGTCAACAATACGCGTCTGCTCAAACCGGCAAGCGGCGATTCAGCTCCGATATCCCCGAAAAAACCGATTATCCTTGCCGTCGCACTGTTGCTCGGTCTGGCAATCCCTTATGGATACATGTTCCTGATGAATATGATGGACACAACCGTCAGAGGGCGCAAGGACATTGAACACCTGCCGGCTCCTATCATCGGCGAAGTGCCACAAATCGGGAAATCGGATAAAGGATTCTTTGCGAAATGGCTGTCAAAGAAACAGACCGACGACAAGCCAAAAGTTCTCGTCGTGGACCATGGACGCGACATTGCCAACGAGGCTTTCCGTGTGATTCGCACCAATCTGGACTTCATTCTCAACACGGCTTCGGAAACACAAGTAATACTGATGACATCGTTCAACGCCGGAAGCGGCAAAACGTTCAACACCATCAACATAGCAGCCAGCCAGGCTCTGAAAGGGAAGAAAGTTGTAGTCGTCGACCTTGACATACGAAAAGGTACACTCAGCAAATTTGTCAACTCGCCGAGCAAAGGTGTCGCAACTTTTCTCAACCATCAAGCGTTAATAGATAGCATTATCATCAAAAATGCAGGTGGCATCGAAAACCTTGACATCATCCCGACCGGATCGCTTCCTCCGAATCCTTCGGAACTGCTGCTGGACAAAAAGCTGGAAGAGCTGACGGCGGAACTCAAAAAACGCTACGACTATGTGCTGCTCGACTGTCCTCCTGCAGGTATTATCGCTGACACGTCAATTATTGCCCGTGTTGCCGACCGTACGGTTTTCGCCATCCGTGTAGGACTGCTTGACCGCCGCATGCTCCCGGATATCGAAGAACTTTGCAATACACGACAGTTCCCGAACATGATGCTGTTGCTCAACGGGTGCAAACAGTCGGCCGGATACGGCTACAGCCAGTATGGATACGGTTATGGCCGCTACAGCTATGGCAATGAGGAATAAACTTTAAATAAACGACAAACTATGCTCGATTTCTTTCGGAAAAAATATTCTTTTGCCGAGTCCGGTCTGTTAAAAGGCCTGACCGATCACCATTCCCATCTGCTGCCGGGTGTGGACGACGGATTCAAGCAAACGGAACAGACGCTTAAGGCTTTAGAAGAGATGGAAAAGCAGGGAATTGCAGAAGTGTGGCTGACGCCCCACATCATGGAAGACATTCCCAACACACCCGACTCTCTGAAAAGCAAGTTTGAAGTTCTGAAAAAAAGCTATCACGGCAACATCCGGCTGAATCTGGCAGCAGAAAACATGCTCGACAACCTGTTCATCCAGCGGTTTGAAGAAAACAACCTGCTGCTTATGAACGACAACCGGATTCTCGTTGAAACATCCTATTTCAACCCACCGATGGAATTTGACGGCCTGATTGGAGACATACTCAACAAAGGCTATTGGCCGCTGCTGGCCCATCCGGAGCGATACAAATATATGGATGAAAACAAATACCGCCAACTAAAGGAACGCGGTGTCCTGTTCCAGCTGAACTTGGGCGCGATCGTCGGCGGATACAGCCCCGAAACCCAGGCTAAGGCAAAAAAGATTCTGCAAAACGGATGGTACGACTGCCTCGGCAGCGACATCCATTCATTCAAACATCTTATCACTATCATTAACTCAAAAGCACTCACAAACAAAGAGATCCAACTTTTGGAGAAATTGACAAATTCAAACAATCTACCCTAAGAAATCCCCTATTTATAGATATTTTAATATGAAAGTTTGTTTTATTGGCTTGGGATATATCGGACTCCCAACTGCAATTATCGCCGCCAAACACGGCGTTACAGTTACAGGGGTTGACATTAACCCGAAAGTCGTTGAAATGACCAATCAGGGCCATCTCCACATTGTAGAGCCCGGTATGGAAGAAATACTGCAAGATGTGGTAAAATCAGGAAGCCTGAAAGCATCCCTTACCCCAGAAGAAAGCGACGCCTACCTTATTGTTGTTCCGACTCCGTTCAAAGGCAACCATGAGCCGGATATTTCTTATGTGGAAGCTGCCACACGCTCGGTACTTCCCTATTTGAAGGAAGGCGACCTCTACGTCATTGAATCGACTTCTCCTGTCGGCACTACCGAAAAAATGAGAGACCTCATCTTTTCCGAACGTCCCGAACTGAAAGATAAAATCTACATTGCCTACTGCCCGGAACGCGTACTTCCCGGCAACGTCATTTACGAACTCGTTCACAACGACCGCGTTATCGGCGGTATCAACGAAGCTTCGACCGAAAAGGCAATCGAATTCTACAGCCAGTTCGTACAAGGCACACTGCACAAGACGAACAGCAAGACAGCTGAAATGTGTAAGCTTACGGAAAACTCTTCACGCGACGTGCAGATCGCTTTTGCCAACGAGCTTTCACTCATCTGCGACAAGGCTGGAATCAACGTATGGGAACTTATCAGTCTCGCCAACAAGCACCCGCGTGTCAATATCCTGCAACCGGGCTGTGGCGTAGGCGGACACTGCATCGCAGTCGACCCGTATTTCATCACTGCTGACTTCCCTGTAGAATCGCAACTCATTGGCAAGGCCCGCGAAATCAACAACTACAAGGCGTTCTGGTGTGCAGAAAAAGTACAGAATGCCATGCTGAAATTCGAGTTGGAACACCACCGCAAACCGTGTGTGGCCATGATGGGTCTGGCATTCAAGCCGAACATTGATGACCTACGTGAATCACCGGCCAAATACATCACGACAAAGGTAATGCAGTCATGCAACAACGCCGACATTCTCATCGTTGAGCCAAACATAACGTCACACAACGTGTTCAAACTCACAGACTATCGCGAAGCCTACGACCGCGCTGACATCGTCGTGTTCCTCACAGCTCACGACCCGTTCAAGACACTGCCCTACCGCGAAGACAAAGTAATCCTCGACTTCTGCGGAATTTTTAAAAAGTAAAATTCAGGTTATTGGTTAGCGGTTATAGGTTAGCGAATCATATAGCATGACAGAACCATCCAAACTCTTCACATTTGAGAATCTTGATGCGTATATTGCCGCATGCGATTTGGTAAAAGCCGGTTACGAATTTATTTCCCTTCTACCCGACAAAGAGGAGTTTGGATTGAAAAGTCAGCTACGCCGTTCGCTAATCTCAATACCTTCAAACATTGCCGAAGGCTCAGGACGATTTTCAGCAAAGGAAAAAGTCCATTTTCTTGAAATTGCTTACGGTTCACTGATGGAATCCACATGCCAAATACAGCTGGCTGCAGATTTAGGCTTTGTCGATTCCACTCAGTATAATGCCTTAAGAGAAAAAATCGAGCACACCGCAAAACTGATTTCCGGACTCAGACGCTATTTCAAGTCGCAAATCCCGTCCCCAAAGCCCTAACCCATAACCTCTAACCCATAACCCAATAGTTATGAAAAAAATCATGCTTGTTTTCGGAACCCGGCCGGAGGCCATCAAGATGGCGCCGCTTGTCAAGGAGTTCCAGAAACATCCCGATACATTCCAGACCATTGTCTGTGTCACCGGTCAGCACCGCGAAATGCTCGACCAAGTGCTCCACATTTTTGACATCCATCCCGACTTCGACCTCAACATCATGAAGCAGGGACAGGATCTCTACGATGTGACTGCTCGCGTGCTCACGGGCATGCGCGACGTGTTGCGTGAAGCGCAGCCCGACGTTGTGCTCGTCCACGGCGATACTACCACAAGTACAGCCGCCGCTCTTGCCGCGTTCTACCAGCAAATCCCCGTAGGACACGTCGAAGCCGGACTCCGCACGCACAATATCCTCAGCCCATGGCCCGAAGAGATGAACCGCCAGATTACCGGTCGCATCGCTTCCTACCACTTTGCCCCGACGGCACTCAGCCGCCAGAACCTGCTGCTGGAAAACGTCGACGATGCCAATATCACCGTTACGGGCAACACCGTCATCGACGCCCTCTACTGGGTTGTCGACCGCATCAAAAACGACCCCTCGCTCGATGCTGAACTGGAAGAAGTGCTCCGCCGTGCCGGCTACGATGTCAACCGCCTTGCCGACGGCCGTCCGCTCGTGCTCATCACTGGTCACCGCCGCGAAAACTTCGGCGACGGCTTTATCAACATGTGCACCGCCATCAAGCAGCTCACCGAGCGCTACCCGAACGTCGACTTCGTCTACCCGATGCACCTCAACCCCAACGTGCGCCGTCCTATCCACGAAGTGTTTGGCGACGACCTCAGCAACCTCGGCAACATGCACTTCATTGAGCCGCTCGAATACCTCAGCTTCGTCTACCTCATGGAGAAATCCACCATCGTGCTCACCGACAGTGGTGGCATCCAAGAAGAAGCTCCGGGACTCGGCAAGCCCGTGCTCGTCATGCGCGACACCACCGAACGCCCCGAAGCCCTCGAAGCCGGCACAGTGAAACTCGTAGGCACCGACCGCGAAAAAATCATCAACGAAGTGTCCACCCTTCTCGACGACGCAGCCGCCTACGCCCGCATGTCACAAGCCGTCAACCCCTACGGCGACGGCCTCGCCTGCTCCCGCATCGTAGAACGATTGAAATAAATAAATCATTGGTTTACAGTTTACGGTTTACAGCCCGGCACACATTCAACCGTAAACTGTAATCCGCAAGCCATAAACGGCCAACAAAAAAAGCAGTAAACTGTAATCCGTAAGACCTAAAAATGTCTGATAATTCAGCAAACAACAAGCGCATAGCTAAAAACACCCTGATGCTCTACATTAGGATGCTTTTAGTGATGGCTGTTTCTTTATACACGTCAAGAGTTATATTGCAGTCCTTAGGGATTGTCGACTACGGCTTGTATAATGTCATTGGCGGTATGACTTTGATGTTCGGATTTTTTCAATCATCATTGTCGAACGCCACACAACGCTACCTGAACGTAGAATTAGGCCGAAATGACCTCAAAGGTGTAAACCGTGTTTTCAGCCTTAGCCAATTGATTTATTTTGCGATGTCTATTTTGGTTGTAATAGTAGCAGAAATCATTGGACTCTGGTTTATCTATAACAAGCTGACAATTCCCCCCGACCGACTGGATGCTGCACTATGGGTATTCCATACAACCGTTATCTCCTTATTCTTCACCATCAACGGAATAGTCTACAACTCCATGCTGATTGCAAACGAGAACATGAAAGCCTATGCCTATTTGGGTATTATTGAGGTTGTGCTAAAACTGCTTATTGCTTTTGCTCTATTCTATTCGCCGTTTGACAGGCTGAAGCTTTATTCCGTATTGTTTCTATTGGTTACCCTATCTGTCCAATCCTTCTATGCCGTCACTTGCATCCGCAAATACAAAGAAGCACGCTTTCACTACTATTGGAATACAAACATTTTCCGAGAAATGTTCGCTTTTATGGGTTGGAACACTGTCGGAACTGCGGCATGGGCTTTAAACCATCAAGGAATCAATATTCTATACAACATATTTTTTGGACCGGTTGTAAACGCGGCCAACGGCATTGCATCACAAGTCAACAGTGCCGTCACAAAATTCTCCATGAATTTCTATACCGCAGTACAACCACAAATTGTGAAATCGTATGCGGCAAGCGATTACGACTATTTCCGCTCATTGATATACAACAGTTCCCGCTACTCATTCTACTTAATGTGGCTTATATGCCTTCCCATTATGCTCAGAATCGACTATATTTTGGAAATATGGTTAGGCAATGTCCCGGAATACACCAATCAGTTTGTTATCTGGACACTGATATATAGCTTAATAAATACCCTTACAAATCCTTTTTGGATGGCAATTCAAGCAGTCGGGAAACTAAAAAAATATGTTCTTATCGGTAGCGGCGTGTTCTTCCTTGCGTTCCCCGTTGCTCTGATTTTTTTCAAATTTGGAAGTTCTGCCATAACGGCATTACAAACTTTAGCCGTCATTCGCGGACTTTACCTGCTGACTGTGATTATCATAACAAATAAGTACGTCAACATTGATATAAAAAGATATATCCTACACACGATTTTTCCGATAGTGAAAGTCTCTGCAATTTCACTATTAATTCTGCTCTTGCTTAACAACCTGTTCCCTCAAAATTTCATCTATTTAATAATAACTGTAGCTGTATCAATAGCCATCACCCTCGCTACAGTTTACTTTGTCGGAACAACAAAATCGGAAAAAACGCTAGTAACCACTAAAATCAAATCATTATGCAAAAAATAATACAGAAATTAAAAGAACAATCATTCACCAGAATTGTCAAAATATTAGATTATAGATACGGTTTAGGAAAATTAGAATTGTTATTTGCATGCAATTGGTTCAATCCGCTTGCTACTCTATATCTAAATTTACGGAGTTTTCCAATCAAACAAGCTTTTAGATTTCCTGTATTCGTATACGGACATCCTAAATTTTATTGTTTAAGTGGGACAATGAAGGTTGAAGGAAAAGTCAATACCGGAATGATTAAATTTAACAAAACACAACCTGGGGCACCTTCCAATATGTCTGTACAATCAGAAATATTTAATATCGGGTTACTTATTTTCAAAGGAAAAGGAACGATAGGTACTGGTACGAAAATATTTATAACTGACCAATCAGTCTTAACGATTGGCAAAAACTTCAAAATTGCAGACTTTTGCAACATTGGATGTTTCACACGTATTATAATCGGTGACCAATGTAGAATTGCACATCGATGTCAAATTTTAGACTCCAACTATCATTATATTGCAAATTTCAATAAACTATCTATACCTAGATATTCTCATCCAATTACATTAGGAAAAGGATGCTGGATCTGCAATAGTTCTACTATTACAGGAGGAGCCAAACTACCAAACTTCACTATCATCGGTAGCAACAGCCTTGTAAACAAAGACTTTTCAACATCTCCAGAGAGTTCCATAATTGCTGGAATTCCTGCAAAATTTATAGCAACTAATTTTAGAAGAGTTGAGAATAAAGATACCATACTGGAATTAAACGATTTTTTCCGCAAAAATATAGATTGTGAATATTATTCAATTCCCAACCACTATTCTATTGATGATTATTCATTATTAAAATAGCAATAAGAACAAAAAATCCATTGCGTTATAATAGCAAACACGAAAGACTATTTGAATGCTACTAGTAAAACCTCTACTATTTTACATTGCATAAAGTATATTGTTGTACAAAAAGATTTGCTATAAATATCGAACCAATCCTTAATAACTAGTGACAAACATTAACTACTGATTATGTATAAGACGAAAGCAAATACTTTTTTTCTTGTTATTTTTTTAATTCTAAACATTGCATATTCTACGGTTGATTCTTCGCCGACCTCTCCGCTCGGCATATGTATGTTTGGAACTATGTTCATAATAATTATACTCTCTTTTTTCTCAACGAAACAGAAAGTTAAAACTATCGATTATATAATATTTTTTTCCGCTTCAGTTTGCCTCGCGTTTCACTTTTTAAATACAACAACATCTATAGCATCGATAGGATTAATACTTACAACACTACTCTTCTATATACGATTGAAATACATGTCAATAAATGCCAATGCTACTAAAGTCATAATTATAATATTTCTTATCACTATATTTCTTACCTTTCCAAAGCTTATTCAAAACTTATTTACACTAGCATCTGAAAGTTTCTATGAAGGAATTTTTAAAAATCCCAACTTTATGGGCGCATTTACAA
>OHSG01000974.1_pt1 | contig 12300 bp, 13 predicted proteins | sample 1578601 | NCBI WGS metagenome assembly OHSG01 (sample SAMEA3879534, study PRJEB24766) | human gut metagenome | biome: human-associated habitat; feature: feces | place: USA | collected 1985/1987
CGTGGTATTGACGGGCAGCTTTGCCGCTGCTATAATAAAAGCATAATTTCAGACACAAGACACCATGCAGACGCAGACAGGCTGAAAGGCTTGACAGGCGGCTGCGTTTTCATTTTCAGATAGGAAAGGACGGATGCGAAGGGAAAAGAAGCACAGACGACAAAAGACGCTCAAGACGCCATTCCTCCGCCGCGCAGGAGAAAGCTGCGGCAAAATACTTTTTCGGAGGTGCAACTTGAGCAGGCGAAAAAAGCTCACCAACAACAGCGGAATCCCGCAGCATGAGATCGAGAACATCGCCCGAATTCTGCTGCCGGACATCCTCGCCTTCTACGAGAGTGAGGAAGGGCAGCGGGAATTTGCCGAATGGAAGGCGGCGCAGGACGGGGCAAAAACGGACAAAGACAGCAACGGCGAGAACGTCGCCTGACGATAGAGATAAGACAAATCCAAGGGATATATGCTCCTAAAACAGCATGGCAAAGGGGATGACAGACCGCCATCCCCTTTTGTGCGTTTATTCAGTTTTCGTAGGGCTTATACTCCGTGACGGCGTTCAGATACGCCTCAACGTCGCCGTTCAGAATGAGGTCTGCATAAGATAGCAGGTCGTTGTAGATGAGGTAGTCCAGCTCCGACCGCTCATAAAGATTATCCGCCACTTCGTTTTCCACGGCGGTGCAGTCGATGGAGATCATGCTGCCGTCCTGAAACCGCAGCTCTACACCGCCAGTGTCCATGTTGAATTCACCAGCTTTTAATGGTTTTCATAATTGTCCTCCTTATCCTTTGCCAGCTTTGGTTTTCTCGGCCCTCTGGGCTTGGATTCGGGACGCTTTACCACGCCGTTTCTGAAATGCGTATCCTCGAACTTCTCGAAGAAAACAAATAATCCGAACCCATCTCCGATTAAGAAGATTTGGTTCGGATTATATTGGTTTGGTGCCGGTGGTGGGACTCGAACCCACACGCTGTCGCCAGCAAAGGATTTTGAGTTTTACCGATCACTTGAAACAGGGGGCTTTTAAATAGTAGGAATTGGAGTCTACTGCCATCAGTTTTGCCCGATATTTGGCACATTAGACCTGTGATTCGTTAATTTGCCCGACGATATCTGGGCAAATCAAGCAGAGCCATTTTTTAGACGAAAAAAACACGCTGGAGGGATATTGGAGGGATGTCGGAGAAATCCATCGGGAAAGTAAACGCCGTGAATAACTACTAGATTATGAATCTAGTAAGGCGGCAGATGAAGAAACCACATGCCAAGCAAGCCAAATCATCCGTTGTTGACAATACAATATCTATCTGCTGAATGGATGCAAATCAGCATCATCCAGTTGGAGGAATACAGGAGGGATGTTCTTTGGCATGCAAGAGAGATTATTACAACAAGCTGTTTGAGAATTACCCGGACGTTGTGAATACAAAGCAATTTAGAGAGATGCTTGGCGGCATCAATGAGAAGACAGCCATAGGTCTTTTACGCCGAGATCATGTCAAACACTTTCGTATTCGGAATGCCTATATGATCCCAAAGGTTTGGGTGATAGATTATGTGCTTAGCGAGCATTATGCGAAATACAAGAATGAGTTGTCAGTGCAGATTTAGCATGATAAGAACCGTCGTTGAGGCGGTTCTTTAGATTTCCGTTAAAAAATGTGTTCACCTTATCCCCGGAGATGCATAACAACACAAACAGAGCCATCGCCAGAGAGATAGGTTGCTCGCCGTCTACCGTGGCAAACGAACTACGACGCGGCACACCGCCTCGTAAGAGCAATAAGGGCAGGAAACCCGGTTACTCAGCAAGGCATGGAGAGGCCGTCTACAAGGCCAACAGGAAGCATTCTCGGAAACACCATCGGATTTGCCGCTGCGCCCACTTCCTTCGTTGGGTAGTCAAGCAGTTCAAGGAACACAAGTGGTCTCTGGATTCCTGCGTTGGCTATGCCCGTCTGCATGGGCTGTTTCCAGCAGATGAGATGGTCTGCCCCCGCACTCTTTACAATGAGGTCTGGGCAGGCAACCTTGACTTGTCTGTGACGGAACTACCCGAAGCCATGAAACGCAAGCAGCACAAGGATTCCAAGCCCCGTGAACACAAGAAGAGCTTCGGCACGGACATCTCCCAGAGACCTGAGATTGCGGCTCTGCGCATCGAGGAGGGACATTGGGAAGGTGACACTGTCGTGGGCAAGAGGGCTGGTAAAGAGGCTGTCGTCCTCTCCCTGTTGGAGAAGAAAACGGAGAACTATATTGCCATCCAGATTCCCGGCAAGGATGCAGACTCCGTTCTGAACGCCACGCAATCGCTCAGGGAGGAATTCGGAGACAAGTTCTCACAGGTCTTCAAGACCATTACCGTGGACAACGGCTCGGAGTTCTCTACGTTCAGTCTGGTCGAGAACTGGGGCAGTGCAGTCTACTTTGCACATCCCTATACTTCGTGGGAACGTCCCCAAAACGAGCGCCACAACGGCTTGTTTCGGGCTTTTGTGCCCAAGGGTGCCTCCATTGAATCCTTCTCTCCAGAGTACATCTTGTCTGCTGCTGATGAGCTGAACGGACGCCCTCGCAAGAAGCTGGGCTACCGCACCCCGGAGGAACTGTTTGATGAGTTCCTCGACTCTGTTTACGCAGCCTCCGGCTGCGGCAGCATCGCCCAGAACGGAAGCCAGAGGCTTCCATCCTGACCGATGCTCTGATTCACTAAGTTCTACCGTGCAGGTGTCCAACTTGCACTTGCAATTTGCGTTTTATAAAAAGACAAGTTGTCAGACAGCTTTCATCCCTAGTGCAGGAGCAACCGTAAGGGCGAAATACGGGCAGGATGCGAATTTGCAATTACGGCTGAAAGATGCCTCACTGTCGGTGCGCAAAACACATCATAATACTGTAAAACCTGCACAAAGAGCGGCGGCATAAAAATTGGTTTATTTTTTTAATCTTACTGCTTCAAAACGGAAGGATAATGGAGTAAAATTAAGTTGAATGCAAGAAAAAGTTTATTATTGTTCGAAATGCTTAAAAATGCTTGAAAAATCAAAGAATTCTACGTAGAATGGTTAAAAAATGTTCCGAGTTCGCGTTGAGGCTTTGACACAGTGCTTTCTGCTTTAAGAACATAATAGACCTTCTGACTACTAAAGGAGGATTTTTTATGGACAGCATCGATGCTCAATTGCTTCGGATTTTGGCAGAGGACGCACGCTGCTCTGCGACTGACATCTCAAAAAAGGTCAATCTATCCATACCGGCAGTCAACAAACGGATTTCCAGGTTGCGCGAAAACGGCATAATCGAGCGATTCACGATTCAATTGAATCCACAAAAGATTAACAGTTCTGTCCAGGCATTTGTACTGCTTGTTGTTGATCAGTATTCAAGGGTAAACGAACTACTTGAGTTTGTAAATGCAAAAGAGAACATCGTTGACTGTTATGCGATTACAGGAGAGTATGACTATCAGTTGAGACTGTACGCAAGGGATATTACAGAACTGGAAAGCATCTTACTCGAACTCAAAGGAAAAAAGTGTGTTTCCAAGAGCCATACGATCTTTGTGCTGATGGAACACAAACACATGCTGGGACCCTTCACCACCTAGCCTGTCAGATTCCGAGCACAATCAGGACTGTCGCCGGACCGGTCTTTCGCCCCCACCTTTATCACCTGTACGCCAATTGAGAAATCAAGAACAAACGAGAGAAAAGGAGATGTGAAATGTCCTGTTACGTCAATACCGTCAAAGGCCCTGTAAGCCCTGGGGAGTTGGGAATAACCCTGATGCATGAACACCTTGCAGAACTGAATAACTCAATGAAGCGGTGTTATGCAGATTGGTTTCATGCTGATATCTTCCTGGAGAAAATCAAGCCTGTCTTTCAAAAAGCAAAAAAAATACGGGTTGAGCACATATGTCGATCAGACAGCCGTGAATATGGGACGGGATATTCGCTTTATAAAGCGGGTTTCGGAATCGTGCGATGTCAACATTGTGGCGGCTACCGGTTTGTTCTTCTATGAAGAGAGCTGGCAAATCGATAAACCGTATGAGGAAATATCGGAGTTGTTTATTCGGGACATTGAAGAGGGCTGCGAGAGCACCGATATTAAGGCGGGAATGCTGAAAGCTGCGACGGACAGATTCGGGATCACCCCTGTAAATGTATTTCAGTTAAAGGCAGTAGCTCGTGCAGCGGCAATTACCGGCGTACCAGTAACAACACATACCATAGCGGCTGACCGGCTTGGTCTCGAACAGGCGCTGATTCTTGAAAAGGCAGGCGTGGATCTGTCCAAAGTTGTGATCGGTCACGTCGGCGACACGAATGATCTGGATTATTTGGAAGAGCTGCTGCGCATGGGTGTTTATCTCGGGTTGGACAGATTTGGGTTGGAAGTGCTATGGCCGGAGGAGGATCGCGTAAGGAATCTGCTGGAGCTTATGGATCGCGGCTGGATCAACAGACTCATCATCTCGCAGGACATCCCCTTTTATTCCGACTGGGGGAAAAACAGCTTCAAAAAGTTCGAAGCGATCCGTTCTTTTGATAACATAACGGGCTTTACGCATATTTTTGAGAGCGTGCTTCCGAAGCTGAAAGCACGCGGTGTCAGCGAGGATGAAATCCATACGCTGCTTGTAAAAAATCCGGCTCGTGTTTTTCACGGAGGATACACATATTAGCTTGCCGAAAGCAGGAGCTGATTCAGGCCCTGTACCCAGTTCCTATGTTCTGGCGTTTTGGCTGTGTAATAAGGAGGAAGAAATGGATAGTTTAAAAAGGCTGGCCGCATCGGCTGTTGTGCCGGTCGTGGTGCTGGACGATGCAAAGGACGCGGTCGCGACGGCAAAGGCTTTGCTTGCCGGCGGCGTGGACGTGATGGAAATCACGTTCCGCACGGCGGCTGCGGCGGATTCGATCAAGGCGGTCGCGGAAAGCTGCCCCGACATGCTCGTCGGTGCGGGCACGGTCATCACGCTCGACCAGTGCCGCAAGGCCGTCGAGTACGGCGCGAAGTTCATCGTTGCCCCCGGCTTTGACGAGGAAGTCGTCCGCTGGTGCGTGGAAAACGGCGTTGCCGTGACGCCCGGCTGCGTGACGCCGACGGAAATCATGGCAGCCATGAAGCTGGGACTGAACGTCGTAAAGTTCTTCCCAGCAGGCGTGTATGGCGGACTTTCTGCCATGAAGGCGCTCTCGGGTCCCTTCGGCGGGATCAAGTTCATTCCGACCGGCGGCGTCAACACGCAGAACATCGGCGAGTTTATCGCCGCGCCGTTCATTCACGCGGTCGGCGGCAGCTGGGTCTGCCCGAAGGCGGACATTGCAGCCGGTAATTTTGAGAAGATCACCGAGCTTTGCAAACAGGCAAGATCTGCCGCGCTCGGCTTTGAGGTTGCGCACATCGGCGTCAACTGCGAAGATGCCGCAGCGGCATCCGCGGTCTGCGAGAAGCTGAACGAAGCGTTTGATCTGCCGGTCAAAGACGGCAGCTCTTCGATGTTTGCATCCAGCGGCATCGAGGTCATGAAGACCATGTTCAAGGGCAAAAACGGTCATATTGCGATCCGCACCAACTCTGTGGAGCTGGCGGCGGCAGAGCTTGCAAAGAAGGGCTTTGCATATGACGAAAGCTCGGCAAAGTATAAAAACGGTCGTATGACAGTTGCATACCTCAAAGATGAGTTCGGCGGTTTCGCCGTGCATCTGCTGCAGAAGTAAGGAGGGACGAAGATGAAAGTTCTGACATTCGGTGAAATTATGCTCCGCCTGAAAGCGCCGGGACACGAGCGCTTCTTCCAAAGTCCGATGCTCGAGGCTACCTTCGGCGGCGGCGAGGCGAACGTGGCAGTCTCCCTTGCAAATTACGGCATGGACGCGGAATTTCTGACTATTCTGCCGCAGAACGATATTGCAGACGCCTGCATCCGCGAGCTGCGCTATTTTGGCGTGGGCACAAAGAAGATCGTCCGCGGCGAGGGTCGTATGGGCATTTATTACTTGGAGGGCGGTGCAAACCAACTGCCGAGCAAGGTCGTCTATGACCGCGCGTATTCCTCGATCGCGCTGGCAAAGCCGGGCGATATCGACTGGGACAAAGCCTTCGAGGGTGTGGACTGGTTCCATATCACGGGTATTACGCCTGCGATTTCTGAAAGCGCGATGGAGCTGTCTCTTGAGTCCGTCAAGGAAGCGAAGAAGCGGAACATCACCGTTTCCTGCGACCTGAACTACCGCAAGAACCTCTGGAAATATGGCAAAAAGGCATCCGAGGTTATGCGTGAGATGGCGAAGTATGTTGACGTGGCAATTGCCAACGAAGAAGACGTGCAGAAATCGCTCGAAATTACCGTCGATGTGAACGTCGAATCCGGCGAGCTGGACCGCGAAAAGTACCGCGCGCTTGGCAACAAAGTTTTGGAAGCCTACCCGAACATGGAGTGCATCGCGATCACACTGCGCGAGAGCCACAGCGCGGACTGGAACGGCTGGGCGGCGTGCCTGAATGACGGCAAGGACTTCTATGTCTCAAAGAAATATGAGATCCGCGACATTATTGACCGTGTGGGCGGCGGCGACAGCTTCGCGGGCGGCCTGATCTACGGGCTGAACCACTATGAGGACAAGCAGTCCGCGCTCGAATTTGCAGTTGCAGCTTCCTGTCTGAAGCACAGCGTGATCGGTGACTTTAACCGTGTCAGCGTTTCCGATGTGGAAAAGCTCATGGGCGGCGACGGCACGGGAAGAGTGCAGAGATAAAAGGAGAACATCAATATCATGGAATGGATCAATGAAAAAGCCAAAACGCTGAAGCAGGGCGCAATCCGCGCCATGTTTGACCGCGCAAATGCCATGACCGGCGTCATCAGCCTCGGCATCGGTGAGCCGGATATGCCGACACCGAAGCTGGTCTGCGAGGCGGCAAAGGAGGCGCTCGACAAGGGGCTCACGCATTATACCCCTAACGCCGGCACGCTCGCGTTCCGTCAGGCCATTGCCGAGAAGTCCTATCTGAAGGAGCTGCACTACGACCCGAATACCGAGATCATCGTCACAAACGGCGGCATGGGCGCTTTGAGCCTGCTGTTCCTTGTCCTGCTGAACAAGGGTGATGAAATCCTCATTCAGGATCCGCAGTGGCTGAACTACGTGGCGCAGGTCGCGTACTGCGACGGCACGGCTGTCCGCGTTCCCACGGATCTGGAGCATAATTTTGAGATGCAGCCGGAGGCCATTGAAAAGCTCATCACACCGCACACCAAGGCTCTGATGATCAACACCCCGAACAACCCCACCGGCTCCGTTATGACGCGCGAAACGATGGCAAAGATCGCGAAGCTGGCGGTGAAGCACGACCTGCTGGTGATCTCCGACGACGTCTACAACACACTGCTTTACGCCGGAGAAGAAGCACCCTGCATTGCGTCCTTCCCGGGCATGAAGGAGCGCACCGTCATCGTCAACAGTTTCTCAAAGTCCTATGCAATGACCGGCTGGCGCATCGGCTTTGTCGCGGCCCCGGCGGAGATCGTTGACCGCATGACCAAGTGTCAGGAAAACTTCAACGCCTGCGCCAACGCCCCCGGCCAGTACGCGGCGACCGTTGCGCTCGACCATCCGGAACTCTGCGAAGAGCTGCGTCAGGTCTTTGAGCGCCGCCGCAGCATCCTGCTCGACGGCCTCGCCAAGATCGACGGCATCCGCTGCAACCGCCCGAACGGCGCGTTCTACGTGTTTGCCGACATCAGCAGCTTCGGCCTGAGCAGCGTCGAGTTCTGCAACCGCCTGCTCGACGAGCAGAAGGTCGTCTGCATTCCGGGCAGCGCCTTTGGCGAATGCGGCGAAGGCTTCATCCGTATCGCATATACCTGCTCGGATGATGAACTCCACGAAGCGCTGAAGCGTATATCGCGTTTTTGCAGTGAACTGCGTGCGGCATGACTCTTTGACTTCACTGCGGTCAATACAGATGTTAAACCGCCATGCATGGAGAGAGAACACATCTGCGACGCAGCAATGAGTAATCGCCGCACGATCGCGCGGCGATGCCCCGACTTTTCCAACTATTTTAACCATAGCTCATGACAAGAGAGGTCATAACCTGACATCATATCCCTATCGAACCTATGCGGAGATCGACCTGAACAAGCTGCAGCATATGTTTGCAGCACCTACAACCGCTTCGGGAAGGAGCATTGCTCCCAGCACCAGATCGACGAAGCGGTACTGGATAGGCTGATTATGGACGAACTCAGAAATACCAAGGGGCTGTATCAGCAGAACTGGGATGCGCTGGAGCAGCTGATCGCACAGTGGACACCAAAGGCAGAACTGACCGGTGCGCAGATCATCAAGCTGGAAAAGAAAATCTGCTGTCTGGAGGATGAAACGGAGGCAATTTTAATGGAGCGGATACGGGATCGGGCGAACGCTGAACGCTACGACCGCATGATTCAAAAGCGCGAGGAAGAAATCGCTGCGGCAAAAAAGCAGATCGAAGAACTGCAAAATATTTCCGCTGTCCTGTGGGAACGGCAAACAAAGCTCAAACGGGACATCAGCATGATCGACGACATTCTCGCTGAGGGCGTCATGACGGAGGCGCACCTGCGGATATTGGTTGAAAAGATCTATGTGCAGGAGACGGATGGGAAACTCAGCCTGGACATTCAGATCAAAGCGCCGTTCCGCACACATCTGGATGTCTATGAAAACGGGACGCTCACGGAGCGATACGGCGCACTGGACTTTGACTGGGATCGGCTGGCGCGGCTGCTCTACGGCGACGGGCTTGCGGGGTAAACGGTTATGACAATGCGGGTTTGGCTCTATGCGCGGCTCTCCAACGACGATGATCCGGCGCAGAATTCCCTGCAAAATCAGCAGGAGATCTGCCGCGCCTTTGCGGAAAAGCAAGGCTGGATGATCGTCGGCAGTTCCACTGATGATAACATCAGCGGCATGAATTTCAGCCGCCGTGGGCTGGATATTCTCACGGCGGCTGTTCAGGCAAAACAGGTTGACGCTGTCCTTGTGAAGGATCTGTCAAGGCTGGGGCGTCACCGAACCCAAACCGCATTGTTTATCGACTTCCTGAGACAGCAGCAAGTGCGGGTTATCTCCGTAACGGAGGGGGTGGATACCTTCTGCGAAGAAGACGATCTTATGATCGGCGTCCGAGGCCTAATGAATGATTATTATGCCAAAGATATCGGAAAGAAGATTCGTGCGGGCTACCGGCAGAAGCAGAAAGAGGGGCTCGTGATCACACCACCCTTTGGATACTGGAAAGACAAAAATACCGGACAAATCAAGGTTGACACAGAAGCGGCGGTCACGGTGCGGCATATCTATTCTCTGTACTTGCACGGTTGTGGGCAGAAAGAGATCGCCCGCAGGCTCAACAGTCTCGGACGCAAAACGCCTGCGCAGATCAGGGCGGAACGGCTCGGCTATGACAGCCAGAAGTCGCACAAGACCCGTGACGGCCAGTTTCTCTGGACGTATGCCAGTGTGAAAAACGTGCTGGCAGAGGAAGCCTATACCGGCGTGCTGGTCAATCATCGCAGAGAATATCTCGGCGGTAAAGCGCGAGCCGTCAGCGAAACGGACTGGCTTCGCCACGAGAATTTCTATTCGGTCATCATTGAGAAAGCGATCTGGCAGCAAGTCCAGACGCGGCTGAAGCAGCAGGCACGTCCGGCGGTGAACAATCGTACAAAGCACCGCTACGCCGGGCTGCTGTCCTGTCAGGAATGCGGGAACGTATTCAGCCCCATGATCCGTTACTGGAACGGCAGCCGCCGTGTGGAATACGTCTGCCGGGGTTACCACCGGAACGGGAAAGGTTATTGCAGCTCTCACCGGATTCATGAAGAAATTCTGGATAAAGCTGTCTGGGATTATACAGAAAAGCTGCGGGAACAATACGCAGCCGAACTGAAAAAGGTCACACAGTTGCAAAAACAGTGGGTATTGAGGAAACCAGTCCTCGATGCCCACATTTTGTCGTTGCAGGTGAAAATACAGGAACTGGAACAGGAGATTGATACAATTGTGATGGAGAAATTGAACAATTAAACGATAGTCGGAGGAACCCTAAAGCCCATATCCCCAATTCTAAGCACGCGATTAAAATAAAATAGGGAAAGAGTACTTTGAGGGATATCTTTGATGCGATTGTACTGCGTCAAATCCCACCCGTTGATTTTTGCGCGTTCTGCGTAGCGTTCGCACGCACCAATGACGCTGTTTGCGGCGTGTTTTTTACTAATGCCCTTTTCAAGATATAACTTTGATGCATCAGCAACGGAACGCCAAATAATTCCATAAATTTGTGAGACAGAAAAATCATTCAAAATGATTTCAAATGTTTTGTAGGTTTTCTCTCCTGGTGTAAATTCAAAATTGACTTTATCCAATTGATACTGCAAGTACTCTATACATTCAGCAACCGCAATCTCTTTCCAAAGCTCAAGCGCTTCATCAGCATAATCTGCTGAATAATAACTGGGATTCAATATCTCAGTAAACAAATCTTGCTTGTTCTTGGGAAATACCAAGTTCAAGAAATAGGTCACTTTATAGGTGTAGAATGTATTTGGGAAATCCTCACTGTCCGTGGGAAATGCTTCAAGAGGAGATTGTGGGCTGACAGCGATAATTTGCGTATGGATCAAATCAGAATATATCTTAGTTCTTAGGTCATCTGTAGGTGCTAAAATCACTTCAGCTCCAGAATATGGCGCAATTTCATAGAGATTTTCTTTTAGCAATGCTCTGCACAGAGTTCCTAAGAACACTTTGTTTCGAAATGAGAGGCTGGAGAAATCAACAGGTGTTCGAGGTCTTGAGTATACTTCCTGAATTTGTTTTAATTGCTCAATGCGAAGAAGCTGTTCTTCTTCCAGACAGTTTTTACATCTGCAATGTGCTTGAAAAGGTTTGTGCCCGCAAATTGGACAATATAAATCCCTCTCATATTTAGGGAAATCCTTCGTTGCTTTAGAAGGGCGATTGATTACTAAGAATTCATCGCAATACTCACAAGAGTAATTGGGGTAGACTTCAGGAGGGAAAAGCTTATATAATTCTGCGGCACGAACAGAGAGCTTGTACTCTTTAATTAACCTTGACGCGGCTTCGCCATTATAATAACGTTGCATTAAGGCCTCAATTTCTTCAGAGGATAGGTGACCTAAATCCTTTTGCATCAATGTTCACACCCCTTTCGCTTTTTTATTTTACACTATATCTCACGATTTGACAACGAAACAATAAAACAAAACGCTGTTGGGATAAACCAACAGCGTTAATGGTACGGGTAGTGGGACTCGAACCCACACGCCTCACGGCAGAGGAACCTAAATCCTCCGAGTCTACCATTTCCACCATACCCGCAGATATGAGCGGCAGAGCTACCTGTCGCTATTTTATTGCCCTCTGATTTTTACACGGCGAGGGGACCGAGGCGGAGCGTAACGCTTGATCCGCGTTTATAAAAACAGGCGAGCCTGCTTTTACCGAAGAATGTCCGCGGCGAGGATGGCGCAAAAACCTTTCACCAAGGTGACATCACCTAAATCTCGCATGTCTACCAATTCCATCATGCCCGCAAACATGTCCACTATTATAGCACGTTTTCTGCGGCGGCGCAAGGGATGTCTGCCGGCCCTCGTCGACCTGCCCAGTACGGCGGAAGGGAAATTGTATAAGTTGCCGAAAAAGCCTGCGCGGACAGGGAATTTTCCTACAAATCCACAAAATAATGGTTGTCAGGTCCTGCAATATAAGCTATAATCGGTACATTAAGCTACTGTCCGCAGCCGTGTGGGCGGCGGACTTGAAGAAAATGAAGGGAGTACATCACCACTATGACTGCTAATGACATTCGCAATATTGCGCTGCTGGGCCACGGCGGGTCCGGCAAGACCTCGCTGGTCGAGCAGATGCTGTTTATGACCAAGGGCATCGACCGTCTGGGCAAGACCGCCGACGGCAACACCACCTGCGACTACGACGCCGAGGAGATCAAGCGCCAGATCTCCATCTCCCTGGCCTTTGCCCCTGTTATGTATAAGGGCAAGAAGATCAACGTCATGGACGCTCCCGGCAACTTCGATTTCTCCGGCGAGGCGGTGTGCGCCATCCGCGCCGCCGAGTGCGCCGTCATCGTGGGCAACGCCAAGGACGGTCTGTCCGTGGGTATGGAGCGCACTTGGAAGATGCTGGGCAAGAAGCCCCGCATGATGTTCATCAACCGCGTGGAGGAGGCTAACGCCGACTACG
>OHSG01000978.1_pt1 | contig 12257 bp, 7 predicted proteins | sample 1578601 | NCBI WGS metagenome assembly OHSG01 (sample SAMEA3879534, study PRJEB24766) | human gut metagenome | biome: human-associated habitat; feature: feces | place: USA | collected 1985/1987
TTCTTATGAACATGGCTGGTATACAGGTGACGGAAGCGGCACGCTGATGGGTGACATCGGCAATTTGCTGGCGGACGCCGGCATTCCCTGTACACAGCAGATTGATGCCAACGTGTTTGACCTGACAAAAGAATTGGCACAGGGACACAAAATCATTGTAGGCGTTGACAGCAGTGAACTTCACAGCAGTTCGCTTTCAAGCTGGCTGAATGATCTTTTCAATGGCGATACGCCCGACCATGCACTGATTGTTGCAGGTATCGACATGACTGATCCCGAAAATCCGATGGTAATTCTGACCGACCCGGGAACTGGCGAACCTGCTGCCCCCTATCCTTTGGACCAGTTTATGGATGCATGGGCCGATTCCAGTCATTTTATGGTGTCGACCGACATTCCTACGCCGGATGCGATTAATGCATTCCAGGATATGGGCGACACTTATCATTTGCCTGATGTGGCAGGAGTGGACTATAACACTTTCAACATGTTCCAGAATTATAGCCATAACCTTCCGGATCCGGCTATGTATCCCGGCATGGGTGATCCGATGGACATGCTTTACAATGCCTTTAATGTCATGCCGACAGTGCCTGACATGACCTTCCCCGATGCTCTTTCGTACGTAGGATTGCCTCCTATCGACATGACTATGCCGATGTATACGCCGTTTGATCCGACCATGTACGACTACAACAACTTTGGGTTTGATTCGTCGTCTACATTGAGTGAAACAACCCAGCATTCCATCGACGTGTTGCAGCAGAGTTATGATGACTGTATGCGCTATGCGCAGGATGCAATGGACAACGGCCAGCCTGTGACCGCCCAGATTTTCAGAAATCAGGCTCATGACGCGCAAAACGCTATTGACGACCTTTTGTCGTAGCTCTTTGACTGTTTACAATACGGGGGATCTGTCTTTTCGGCAGGTCCCTTTTTGTTTTTACGGTGCAGAACTGAAAGTTTTGACGGGAAACCGTTATCTTTGTAATATGGACGAAAATAAAGATATCCGAGTTTCGGTCATTGTGCCGTTTTACAATGCGGAGGAGTGCATCGGAAGATGTGCTGAATCACTGATGCGCCAAACGATGAGGAACGGCATTGAGTTCGTTTTTGTCAATGACGGTTCGACGGATGGGAGTATGGAGAGGCTTATAACAGTCGTTTCACAGTATCCTCATCGCCGACAGCAAGTGAAGATTGAAAGTCAGTCAAATCTGGGCTCTGCAGCCGCACGCCAGAGAGGAAATGATAGTGCTGTCGGTGACTATCTGATTCATTGCGATGCCGACGATTGGGTGGAAACGGATATGTACGAATCTCTGCTTGCCGTTGCCGACAGGGAAAATGCCGACGTGGTTTGTTCCTCTTTTTTTATGGAGACAAGGAATAGGACGATGGTGCGGCGGTTCAAATCCGACCGTTTTCCGAATTTGAATGATGCCCCTCTTGATACGTTGCATTTTGCAATATGGAACAAACTGGTAAGAAGAGATATCATTATGGATTACGAATTGCGCTTTTTCCCGAATGCGAACTGTTGGGAGGATTTGGGGTTGCTTTTCCGAGTGCTGATTTTTGCTAAAAAGGTGGTGATTGTCGACAGGGCCTTCTATCATTACCGTCGCGAGCCGAATGCTTCGATGTCTACTTCGAGAATGGAAAAGGTGCTGCATGACCATTTGCTGATGGTCGATGAGATAGAGAAATGGTTTGACAGTCAGCCTGCTGAATTGCGGCGGCAGTATGCGCCGTTTATCCGTTTTTTGCGGTTTACGGCAAAAATAAAGATGCTTCGGGGAAAAAACAAGGACATTGAACGCTGGAAGAGCACTTATCCTGAAACCAACCGTCACATAATGGCGTATAAAAATATTCCTCTCCCTTACCGTCTGCTCTTTTTAATGGCGGAAAAACTGCCTGTCGGTTTCTGGAAAATTGTATTCCGGGTGTTGGGAAAATCGTAAAAATGAAAATTCTCAAATTTTTTTCTGTGAACTTATTGCTAAGTCTTGTTATAATTTTCTAAATTTGTAAATATCGGCAAAACGCAACCTTTTAAAAACGAAAACGCATTGGAAACGAAAGACTATAACTCGCTGAACCTGACACCTGAACAGGAAGATGCAATCATCGAAGAAGCCTTCCAGGATGTGCTTAACGGATATTTGAAAAGTAACCACCGCAAGAAGGTGGAAATCATCAAGCGTGCGTACGCTTTTGCAAAGGATGCCCACAAGGGTATCCGTCGCCGTTCGGGCGAACCCTATATCCTCCACCCTATTGCTGTGGCGAAGATTGTGAGCCAGGAGATCGGTCTGGGCTCTACTTCTATTTGTGCCGCCCTGCTGCATGATGTGGTGGAAGATACGGAGTATACCGTTGAGGATATCGAAATGAATTTCGGCAAGAAGATTGCTTCGATTGTCGATGGACTGACCAAGATTTCCGGCGGTATTTTCGGCGACAAGGCGTCTGTTCAGGCCGAGAATTTCCGGAAACTGCTGTTGACGATGTCGGAGGATGTGCGGGTGGTGCTGATCAAGATGGCTGACCGTCTGCATAATATGCGTACTTTGGGTTCGATGCTGCCCAGCAAGCAGTACAAAATTGCCGGTGAAACGCTTTACATTTATGCGCCGCTTGCCCATCGCTTGGGCCTGTTTGCCATAAAGACCGAGCTTGAGGACCTCAGTTTCAAGTACGAACATCCGGAACAGTATGAGGCCATTCAGGAAAAAATCCGCCAGTCGGAAGAAACGCGCAAATGTGTATTCTCGGATTTTTCCGCGCCGATTCGGACCAAATTGGACGAAATGGGGCTGAAATATACGATTACAGCCCGCGTGAAGTCGATTTATTCCATCTGGAACAAGATGGAGAGCAAGCATATTCCGTTTGAAGAGGTCTACGACCTGTATGCCGTGCGTATTATTTTCACTTGCGACGACAGTGCCAATGAAAAGACCATCTGCTGGAACATCTATTCGGCCATTACGGATATCTACAAACTGCATCCGTCACGTACGCGCGACTGGATCAGTACGCCGAAGGCAAACGGCTATCGCGCCCTTCACCTGACGGTGATGGGACCCGACGGCAATTGGGTGGAGGTGCAGATTCGGAGTGCCAAGATGGACGACATTGCCGAACGTGGCTTTGCCGCGCATTGGAAGTATAAAATCGGTGAGAGCGACGAGGAATCGGAACTGGAATCCTGGCTGAAAACGATTACCGACATACTGAAAGATCCGCAGCCGGATGCCGTCGATTTTCTCGACACCATCAAGCTGAACCTTTTTGCTACTGAAATTATCGTGTTCACGCCGAAAGGCGATTTGATAACGCTTCCGAAGGATGCTACGGTGCTGGATGTGGCTTATTCGCTGCATTCCGAAATCGGTTCGCATGCCATTGCCGGAAAGGTAAACCATCGTCTGGTGCCTATTTCCTATCGCCTGCAGAGCGGCGACCAGGTGGAAGTGCTGACTTCTGCCACTCAAAAACCGTCGGCCGAATGGCTCAGCTTCATCACAACAGCAAAGGCTAAAAGCCGTTTGGAAGCGGCGTTGAAGAAGGAACGCCGGAAAGTTTCCGATAAGGGTGAAGCGACGCTGGAGAAGATTATTGAAGATTATGAACTTGAGGACAAGAATCACTTCATTACGTTGCTGATGGCGCATTTCAAGCTGCTTACGCGTGAGGAGCTGTTTTATGCCATCGGAAGCGGACAACTGGAAGTGACCGACAGTTTGGTAAAATCCATCTGCAAGAAGCCCGGACAGGGCCTTCTCAACAAGTTGTGGCCGTTTAAGAGCAAGAAGCCGGCTTTGCCGGAAGTGGAGGGCGGCGAGAATGCCCAACCTTCTGCCGAAAAGAAAAAAATCGACAGGAAAGCGGTCTATGTGCTGCGTACGGAAAACGGTGTGCACAACTACAAGATAGCACCCTGTTGCAACCCTATCCCCGGTGACGATGTGTTGGGCTATGTGGACGACGACGAGAATGTGATAGTGCATAAGATGGACTGTGCCACGGCCATGCGTATCCGCAGCAGCCAGGGTAACCGTCTGGTGGCGACCCGTTGGGAAGAATCGCCGCTTACGACATCCTTCCTCGCCACGATTTCCATTCAGGGCATCGACCGCATGGGTATTTTGCAGGAATTGATTTATGAAATATCAACCAATATGTCGCTGGACATGCGCCGCTTGAACATAGAGGCAAACGAGGGCGTTTTCACCTGTGAACTTGTGCTGCGCGTTTCCGATGCGAACATTGTCAACCGACTTTGCCGTCAGGTGAAAAAAATAAACGGTGTGAAGTCGGCTGCCCGAACGAAATAAAATTGATTGAACGATGTTAGAACAACAAAAAGGATTGAAAAAGAAAACTTTATTGAGGATTCTGCTGTTTCTTGTCGCTGCTGCAGTGATAACCTACTTCGTTCCCGACAAAGACCGGAGTAATTTCCACTACAGTATAGGCAAGCCGTGGAGCTATTCGCTACTGACGGCTCCTTTCGATATGCCGGTCATGCTCGATTCGGCAACAATAAAGGCAAAAAAGGACAGCATCGACCGCGTATTCGTGCCCTATTTCAAGGTGGACAAGAACGCTGAAAAGAATATGCTTTTCCAACTTTCCGGTACGGGAAGCGTAGAGGTAGAACGGATAAAGATGCAGTTGCAGCGACTGTTTGATCGGGGAATTGTCAGCAATGACGTTTATGCCGCGATACGTAGCAACCGTTTGCCGATGGTGTGCCTGCTTCAGGACAAGGTGGGACAGAACATTTCCACGTCGGAGATGGTTTCCGTCAGAAAAGCCTATGAATATATTGATTCTGCCCTTGCCTATTCGATGGTTGTGCAGCGTGTGAAGTTGTCGGAAATCATTGTTCCGAACATGGTGAAGGACACGTTGACAACCAACAAGTTGCTGGAAGATGAATACCGCAATGCCATATCTCCGGCGGGAATTATCCAACAGGGAGAGCGCATCGTTGACCGTGGTGAAATCGTGACTCCACAGACGGCCATGCTGTTGCAGACGTATGAGTCGATGATGAAGTCGCGCAGCAAGAGTACGAAGGACGTTCACTATCCGATACTTGGCTATGCGTTGGTAGTGGTGATTCTGTTGTTCCTTCTTTACGTGTTCATCAGTATGTTCCGTCCGCGTATTCTGGAAAGCAATCGGAAAATATTGTTCGTTCTGGCGATGATTACCGTCTTTACGGTCTTTTCTTTCATGCTCATGGAGCGTTTCCATGGCGGCATGTATATGTTGCCCATTGCGCTGGTCCCGATTGTGATTGTCACATTCTTCGATTCGCGCACGGCATTCTTCGTGTCGATTGTCCAGATAATGCTTTGCAGTCTGGTGACGGAATATCATTTGGAATTCATCCTGCTTCATCTTGTTGCCTGCATTGTGGCCATTGACACCCTTCAGGAACTTTCCAAGCGTTCGCAGCTTGTACGTACGGCCGTGTATGTGTTTGTGGTCTATTCTGTGACTTACGTTGCATTCAGCATTCTTTCCAACGGAAACATCAATTCCGTCATGCCCCGCATATTCGTGTACTTTGCCATCAATACCATTATGCTGTCGTTCGCCTATGTGATTATCTTCGTGTTTGAACGCCTGTTCGGCTTCGTCTCGAAGGTGACTTTGGTGGAACTGTCGGATGTGAACAACCCGTTGTTGCGTGAACTGTCGGAAAAATGTCCCGGTACATTCCAACATTCTCTACAACTTTCCAACCTTGTGTCGGAAGCTGCCCACGAAATCGGGGCAAATACGCAGCTGGCACGTGCCGGAGCGCTCTATCACGATATCGGCAAAATGGAAAATCCGGCTTTCTTTACGGAAAACCAGCACGATGTGAATCCGCACGAGTTGATTACTCCTGAACAGAGCGCAAAGATTGTCATCCGTCACGTGACAGATGGTATAAAGCGTGCTGAAAAGGCGAAATTGCCTGACGTTATCAAGAATTTCATTTTGGAACATCATGGCAAGAGCCTGGCAAAATATTTCTATACTACGGCTTGTAATGCCAACGGAGGTGAGCCGGTCGATCCAGCTCCATATACCTATCCCGGCCCGAATCCGCAGAGCAAGGAAACGGCCATCCTAATGATGGCGGATGCTACGGAAGCCGCTTCCCGAAGCTTGAAGGAATATAACGACGAAACGATTTCCAACCTTGTCAACAAGATTATTGACGGACAGATCGCTCAGGGGCTGATGAAGGATTCTCCTCTCAGTTTCCGTGATGTGGAGACTGTCAAGAAAGTGTTCATTTCGCGTTTGCGTACCATGTATCATACGCGTGTCTCCTACCCTGAACTTATCAAGAAGGAAAATAAGGACAACAAGGGCAGCGAAACTCCGACGGCGCAGAACACGACAGAAAACGAAAAAAAATAAATCTTGCCATAATGGAACAACGGGGAATGTGTCAAACATGAGTGGCACGTTCCCCGTTGTTGTTTGTATCTGATAGTTGTGTAAACTGATTACGTTTTCTGTTTTCCAATCAATTTCTTCAGTTTGCGGTGGCGGGCTTTTTCGGCGTGATAGGCGCGTAATTTGCCTACGGCTATATCTTCCATCATTTTTTCGTCCAAATGCGCTGCACGGGCGTATTCTCGCCCCACACGGGCTGTTTCTTCTTCGCTGTCGATGTTGAGGCTGCGGAAATTGTTGTAGAGCGTGTTCTTGTCGTGTACGCCAAAGCGCATGCGGTTGATGTCGACCAGTTTGAAATGGTAGACGCCGTTGTCGACGGTAAACAGTATATTGCCCGGCGAGAAATCGCGGTGGTAGATGCCTTTTTGATGGAGTTTAAACATGAATGCACCCAAGGCTTTGACCATGTTTCGGTAGTCCGGCACTTCGGTTTCCCAATGGCGGATAATGCTGCCTTTGTCCATGCGGCAGATGTAGTAGCTTTCTTTCAGCAATCCGCCTTCATAGTTCTCGATATAGGCGATGGGTTCGGGCGTCCCAATCCCCAATTCTTCCAGCCGCAGGGCGTTTTCGTACGACCGTTTGGCTTTGCCTGCCCGCAGGTAGGTATAGACAAAGCGGTTGAACAATGCCGGAACATGAAAGCATTTTACGGTGACTTCCATATTCTCCAACGGGAGACGGTAAATGATGTTTCTTCCCTTGTAGATTACCGTTCCTTCCTTTGCCGTTTTTCCCGGAAGTTTTCCGATGAGCGGGGCAAGGTTCTGAAATTTGGGGTTGATGACGATTTTTCGTTTGCTCATGGAGACGTTCGGCGACGGATTAAAGTGAATCGAATTGCAGCGGGAGCAAATCCTTCACGCCGTTTACAACATACACTTTGTCCTTGCCGTAAAGATAGATTTTGATGGGTGTTCCGCCCAACTTTTCGTATTCGAGGATGGCTTGGCGGCATGCTCCGCATGGAGTTACCGGGTTTTTGATGAAGTCGCCGTTCTGCCACGCTGCTATGGCCAGTTTCTCAAATTTTGCGTCGGGATATTTTGAGTGGGCATAAAAAATAGTGGTGCGCTCGGCGCATGTTCCTGACGGGAAAGCCACATTTTCCTGATTCGAACCGCCTACAATTTTCCCGTTGGAGAGAAGCAGGGCCGCTCCTACATGGAATTTGCTGTAGGGAGCATACGACTTTTCAGTCATGGCCTTGGCTTTGTCGACTAAAATTTTATCCTCTTCAACAAGTTCGTTGTAATCATAAACTTGTATATTTGTAACAATCTTTAGTTCTTTCATATATGCTGACTCATTTATGCAAATATAATACTTATTTTCAGAAAACAGGCAACTTGCTGATTTTTCTTGCCTTATTTTTGTTTTCTTCGGCAGTTCCGGTGCATGCCCAGTCGATGGACTATCTGATGTATATTGAACAATATAGCGAAACGGCAGTGCGCCATCAGCAGGAATACGGCATTCCGGCCAGTATTACGCTGGCACAGGGGTTGCTGGAAAGCGGTGCCGGAAAGTCGCGTCTGGCGGTTGAGGGCAACAATCATTTCGGAATCAAGTGCCATTCGACATGGAAGGGCGACGTGATACATGCCGACGACGATGAACTGAACGAATGTTTCCGAAAATATGACGATGCCGCAGAGTCGTTCGAGGATCATGCGCGTTTTCTGATGAAGAAGCGTTATGCTCCGCTGTTTGAGTTGGACCCTACCGACTATAAAGGCTGGGCAAATGGGTTGAAAAAATGTGGCTATGCCACTGACCCCTCCTATGCTTCCAAGTTGATAAACATCATAGAAACGTATGAGCTGTATGTCTATGACACCGGACAGCCTATCATTGCGAAGCGGAAAAAATTGCAGGGCGACGAAACGCTGGAGCATTCCATCGATATGGACATCATCAACGAGTTCAAGCTGATGCACAAGATGCGGAGAAAGTGGGGATTGTATTATGTCACTGTATACGAGGGAGATACTTATGACGCCATTGCGGATGAATTCGGTATCAAGAAGCGCCGTTTGCTTTCGTTCAACGACCTTGGCCGTCGCGACGAAATGCTGGAGCCCGGCTCCATGCTCTATCTGGAAGAAAAGAACGACTGCGTGGAAACCGGTCCGGAGACCTACAAGGTGAAAAAGGGTGATACTCCCTACTCCATTGCTCAGGAACACGGCATCAAGCTGGAATCGTTCCTGAAAATGAACGGCCTTGAAGCCGACGACCGCCTGCGCGTAGGCAAAAAGCTTCGTTTGCGATAAGAATTTAGGTGTATTTTTAGAATATTGAATTGTCTGATTTTTATAAAAATGGATGAAATAATATAAAAAACTACTATATTTGCATTTGGATGGGAAAAATCCAATCCAATACATAGAGAAAAAGAAGCGTTATGCTAGTCTTGTTGTTGAAAACGTAGGAAATTTTCAAATGAGCAAAGATGGCATAGTGGTTCTCACGCATAAGCGTGGGCTGCTATTTCTATATCTGCTCATTAGGTTTTCCTACGACCTTCAACAAAGATGTGGTATTGCAGTTCCACGCTTTGGTATTTTATAAAAATCTTTTTTAGGAACTGGGAAAAGAAAAACACATTAAATGTTATGAATTACCGTCTAGCAAAAAGAGCATGATTGCATGTTTCATTAATTGTCTTTTGTGATTTAAAACCTTAAGTATTATTTTATTAAAACCAGATTTTTATGAGAACTACAAAAATTTTAATCTTATCTTTTTTATCAATCGTATTCGTAAGTTGTGGTGAATTTTCTGATGAGGAAGAAGAAGTTATTAAAAACGGACGACTTTATAATGAGGCTATAGCTTCAGAGTTCTATGACACATTTATTGATTATTGGAATGATGTCATTTATGAAGAATTGGAAACAGTAGTCGATGACTTTGGTGATCAAACGTCGGACAATATTTCAACTATATATTCATTTTTTGGAAATGATTTTTTTACAGATATGATGGTAGAAGCTCAAGAAAAGAAAGCAGCAAGATTGGATTCTATTACAGAATCTTTCAATAAGTATTATGAAGAAACTGTAAGAACTATACAATCTCGAATTGGGACAAAAGGGTTACAATCTACTGTTAGCAGTATAAATATAGCAATTGAAAATTTTGAAAAAGGAGAGAATAAAAAGGATGAAAATATAGGTGGAACATTATTTGGAGGTATTATTATTGGTCCATTAAGGGGATATATTCCTGATGTTGTAACTAATTACACTTTAGAAACAGTATCTTGGAATCAATATTGCCAGGATATTGTGAATAAGGGTACAGCCCAACATTGTCAGTATGTAGTGTTGAAACTAATGCAAAGTTGGTTAAATAAGAAAACAAAGGATAATATAACAGTAGTATATTGTGCTCCTATTGAAGATTCTATTAATTCTTATCTTGTAGGCTATTCCAACCATAGGGCTTTCCAAATTACGTTTTTAAGGAATGATCCGGAAAAATGTAAATTTGAATGGCAAGAGATGGTATATGACTCTGCGAATGTTGGAATCAATTACCTGGATTAAAATAAGAACTGCGGCATACCCTCTTTGTGGACATGCCGCAGTTTCTTTATTCAAAAGTCTGGATTGCAGGTTATTCTACAATCAGTTTTTGTGTCGTGTATCCTTGCGGAGTAGCAATTTTCAGAATATAGATACCTTTCGGACAGTTGCCGATATTTACGGCTTCCTGTGCTTCGAAACGGGCGACAAGCGCTCCGGCGGCATTCATTACTTCTACATAGTCGTAATTGCCTTCAATGTTGACCATTCCTTTTGTCGGGTTTGGATATACTTTGAATCGGCTGTTGCCGGCAACTGTTTCGACTGACGACATTTCCGTGACATCGAACTCAATTTCAGCAAGCGGTGTAGTGGCTGATGCAAATACCGCCTTTACACCGGCCTTATGCGTGCCGGTTGACAGGTTGCTGAATGTGTAGCTGTTTTCGGCTACAGTTTCCACCTTCGTGCCGTCGAGATACACTTCAAACGAGAGGTCGTCGCGGATATTGTCGATATCTACACCTTCCGGAACTTCGATGCCGATAAACATGTCGTCGACCATCAGCAGGAACAGATAGTCGGATACGCAGTTCAGGGTGACGTATTTTGCGGATGCCGGTATTTCGTAACGGTATTCTTTCCATTCTCCCATCGGGATAGCCAGCGGATCGTCGCCTGTCAGCCATACGAAATCTCCCGCTTCCTTGCCCTCTGTCGAATATCCTACGCGAATCTTCTCCAGTCCGTAGTCTTCACTATAGCTTTTTGCAAAGAACTTGAACACGAAATCCTTGTTGAATTTCAGTTCCGGCGAAATGATGAAGTCATTATTTACATCGTCGGTCGAAGCAAATGCTGCCAGGAACTTGTTTCCGCTGTGCGGACGGATATTGCTGTCCATCACGCCCAAAACCGGATCGGTTTCATACGGATTGAAAATCATGTAGGCCATCGGACCTTCGCTGTTCGGATAGTCGACAGCGTCAATCGGATATACCGTAGAATTGTCGCCGTCGATATACGACCAGTTCAGTTTGCCCGGAGAGTTAATGGCGAAGTCGTCATGACCTTCAAAGTCGTCCAGCATATAGTTGGTCGTGTTCCATGTGAACGTACGTTCACCGTCGGTGCCGGTAGGGGCAATTTCCAGGTTGTAAGGGTCAGCGACGTACTCATCCATTGCATATTGCAAAGCATAGGATGCTTCTTTCGAGAGGTCGACATTTTCCTTTGTAACCGTGTTGAAGCCCTTCTTTCGGAGTTCTACGGTGTAAGTGCCTTTCCATACGTCAGCCACGTTGCAGATGCCGTCGGCAGAGGCTGTAGCCGTATATATGTGATTGGTGTCGCCGTCGTTGTTCGTGAGTGTCACCTGCACGCCTTCAGCCTCGTTGTTCGGCGTATTGGTGGTAAGTGTCAGTGTCACTTGGGTGAGCATCTTGTTGGCCAGACTTTTGCCTATTGTTGCAGCGCCTGTTTCACCGTCCTTGTAGACTGCCTTCACTGCATAGCGGTAGAATCCTTGCGGCTGTGCGCCCCATTGTTTGTCGGTGTATTGCAGTTCTGCCTGTGGAGCGGTTGTCAGCAGCGTCCATTGCGACTCGTCGCCTGTTTGCTCTTCCGTCATTCTCCAGACATTGTATTTCGTTTCCGAAGCCACTGCCGGCAATTGGTCCTCACCCTGCTCGATGCCGATGGCGCGAATCATCAGCGAACGCTGGATATTGTGGTCCTCCACATATTCAAAGTTGCCGGTACGGTAGTCGGCTGTGAAGCAGTTTGTACGTTCCATAAACGGATAGTCGGGATTGTTGCCGTCGTCCAGTCCGAGACCTGTATGGCCCTTGCAGCCGATAGCCACCATAAAGCCGCGTGGTGCATCGACAATGGTCGGGAAGTCGAAACGGTTCCATTCGTTGTCAACTGTCGGTACGCCCGACTGTGAATACAGTAGTGTGTTTGTAGGATTTCCTTCTTCATCGAGGTCAAAAATAAATACATTAACAGCCGTGTGGGTTGTTAAATATTTTTCAATATACCAGGTCATGCCTGTCAGGCGTGAAGGCGTGCGGAATACGGTTCCGTAGGCGCTGTATTCCGTGTCGTCGGTTCTGCCCAGTCGGCCGCCGTGCGTGCCGTTGTCGTAGCGGAATTCCTTCAAGTCGAGCGGTGCTTGCCATGTCAGCGACGCTTCCTCGTCGTTGGTTTCTACGGTCAGTCCATACGGACTCAGCA
>OHSG01000981.1_pt1 | contig 12217 bp, 14 predicted proteins | sample 1578601 | NCBI WGS metagenome assembly OHSG01 (sample SAMEA3879534, study PRJEB24766) | human gut metagenome | biome: human-associated habitat; feature: feces | place: USA | collected 1985/1987
CGTAGGCATCCCCCTTATAATCAACGAATGTTACAAAGCAAATAGTGGATATATAACAATCTGGACCGCTGCAGATGTACTTTCTTATTATGGTACGATCCTAGGTACACTTGTAGCGGTCATAACAATTGTTGTGACGATTGGCTTTACTCGGAAACAGATCCAGCGGGAGAGTTATATCAAAAGTGAACACGAAAAGTGGGCGAAAATTGAAAGCATAATTACAGAGGCTCTTGGTAGAATCAATCCGCAACATATTTTAACCGAAGGCGTTGATAATGTTGCCCCTGTTAATGATAATTTTCCAAACGCAATAATGACCACAATTCAAAAATACCAAATGGACTGCCGAATTGCTACGGACCAACTTTTCTCGTATCTGAGTTCAGAAGATTTTCCAAAAATGAAATACTTATTAGACCAAATAATGCAAGCTTCAATTATATTCTCTGATATTTGTGAGAAAGAGTATGTTGCTTACAGAAAAATAAGCGATATAAAGGCAAGACGTACTGCCTTGGAAACAATTGAATTAGAAAAGAAGTACCCAAACTCTTTTACAGAAAAAGACTTGTCTTTTTGCGCTTCAGTCCTTGAGCGAACAAAGAACTTAAAATACGACGAAATATGGGGCGATATTGGTAAAGCAAGCCGTGAATTGGCTGATGCTTACGACCATGTGTATAGGAATCTGCTTGCGTTAAAAGGACAAGTATTCGATTCAATTTATACTGATATGCGAAAGCGAGCAGGTGAAATATTGCGTTTCGGAAGAAAAAATAATGCAAACTCTTGATATGGGAGACAAAGAACAAGATGATCAGTATCCGTCCCAAAGTGTTGCAGCACAGGAATAACGGTCTGACCTAGTGGATTCCGTTGAGGACAGATGGGTGTTGATCTGATTAGGCAGTGGTTTTGGAACCCCGTTTTTTGCAGGCAAAGGCAACTTCAAGTTGCGCAAAAGCAAGCTGGGGTTGGTGGGCAAATCTGCCCAGAAGATGTACAATAGTAACGTCAGGAGGTGATAGATTTGAGCCTCGGAAACAACATCCACATTAAACGGAAAGAAACCGGCATAACACAGGAAGACCTCGCCAACCGCCTTGGGGTTTCTCGTCAGGCAGTATCCGACTGGGAGAGAGATGTCAAGAAGCCAGAAACGCAAAACTTAATTAACCTCGCAAAGCTACTTGATGCTTCACTTGACTGGCTCTGTGCAGACGAGTTGGTTGGGGCGGGAACACCGCGTGACAAGATTTGTGTCAAATGCGAAGAACAACTGGAGAGCAAAGCAGATGGAAAGGCTTTGAAGATTGCTCCCGCTTTATTGGAGTTTGCAAGAAGGGCTGATGAAATCACTGCTGACATCTATATCTCTAAAGACAAGGAGGACTTACAATGAATGAGAATCATGCCCCTATGGTTCTTAGCGACGAGGTGATGATCGAGATAATTCACTCGATTAAAGATGTACTTATTCACCTGACTGACGCGCTTTTCCCTCGTAATACCCATACTGATGTTGAGTAAAGCAAAACTCCCTGCTACCAGAGAAAAGTTCCAGCGGCAAGGGAACGTTTTCGTTTTTTGGGTCAGGCTTTAGGCATTTACTTCCTGCTTATTTTTGAAGGTGAGGTGGATGCCGACGACAGCGTAGACTGTGCCGTAGTCTATCGGCGCATTCCAGTTCTCTAGCGTGAATTCAGTCAGCGTATCCAGTAGGTCAAACCAGCATAGCGTTTCTGCTGTTCAGACTGGTCAAGGGGAATGTAGAAATTTTTATCGATACAATACTGAACCATATCAGAGATTACCTGAGTTTCTTGTAATAGGTTCTCTTGCTTTGCGCAAAATCCGCCGCATCAAAGATAAGGTTTAGCATTGTCCGGCCGTCTTCAATGATTAGAAGAAAAGCACGAACTCCGGTTATTTCTTCCGAGAGTTCGTGCTTTTTTCTTATACGCTGATCCGCACTATGTACCGCACCGCCTGCATATGCCCCTCCATGATCCGGTTATTTCTTGTAAATCTCGCGGTTCGTATGGGGCACACGTTCTTGACCATCTGGCCGCCGACGGAGCCGGCTTCGCGGGAGGTCAGGTCGCCGTTGTAGCCGTTCTTCAGGTTGACGCCGACCTCCCTTGGTGTTCTTTTTCATCTTATTTTTTGCCGGGTTCCGGATTGGATGGCAGCGGGAAGCTTCGCACGGGGGCTGGGGCCAGCTCGCCGACGAAGCGGTAAAAGATGCGGATGCTCTGGCGAAACGGCTGCTCCCGGCGGACGGACTTCCGGATACCCTGCGGCAATTCCTTCGGTCCGATCTCAATGCGCTCAACAAACAGCGACAGCGTTTCTCTGTCCAGCTTCTCAATGTGTGTATAGCGCCGTGCAAGGGCGAAAAAACGCTGATAGTCCTCCGCTGCGTTTTCTGTTTTGTCCGGTTCCAATGCTGTCAGAAGTCTTTGAAGTCCCGCGCCCTCAGTTTGAAGCTGCGACACCATATCGGATAGCCGGGCATCCTCCAGTCGTCCCTCCGCATTGTCCATGTAGAGCTTTGTAATCACCCTGTCGATGGTTTTCAGACGGGCGGCGGCCCGCTCCTGCTGAAGCTGCCGGGCCTGGACTGCCTCGGACGTTTGCGTTTCCCGAAGAACATCGCCGACAAGCCGGTCGATCTGTTCATCGGTCATGGCAAGGATCTCGTTCAGATCCTGCCGCACGACCTCCAGAAGGTCACTGTAGCGGATCCGGACACCCTCGCAGGGATCTGCAATGTCGGGCCGCTGTCTGGTGCAGGACAGGTACCAGTATTTCTCGCGTTCCCCCTTATAGACCGTTCCGCAGGAGCAGAGCGAATGCCCGCAGCGTCCGCAGACGGCAATGCCGGAGAAAATGCTTTTGCGCACGTGGTCGTATTTCTGATAATTCCGAGTTCCTTTTCCGAGATTCAGCGCCGCAGCGTCAAATGTCTCCTGCGAAACAAGCGGCAGATGCGTGCCGCGCGTGACTGCCCAATCTTCCTGCGGGACGGGGAGCTTCTTTTCGGAACGGATGCTGGCCTTTCTCGTTTTGCCAAGCAGCGTATGCCCGAGATAGACCTCATTCTTGAGGATCCGCTTGATCGTCGTATAATTCCAAAGATCAGAGGCGTGGCTGGCGCCCTCGTCGCCAAAATGATCGCGATACAGGACGCGATATTTGAGCGGCGGAATGATCCCGCCGGCGTTCAGCTCCATCGCAATTTTCCGGGAGGAATCACCGGAGGCCGCCGCGGCAAAAATTCTCTGCACGACCGGCGCGGTCACCTCATCCGGGATGAGCTGATGCACATTGTCCGGATTCTTTTTGTAGCCATACGGCGGACAGGCACAGTATTGCCCGCTCTCACGCTTGTTTTTCAGAACGTTTTTGACCTTGCGTGAACCGTCACGCAGGTAGACCTCGTTCATGGCGAACTGGAACGGTGCAAAGACGTTTTCACGCGCCGTATCAAAGCCGTCGGAAATCGTGAAGAAGTGGATGCCGTGCTCCGGAAAATATTCTTCGGCGTAGTAGCTTGCCTCGCGCATATTTCGTCCAAGTCTGGAAAGATCGACGGTAATGACCGTATTCGCGCTCTTCTTCCTCAGGAATTCCAGCAGCTTTTTGAAGCCGGGGCGTTCAAAGTTTCCGCCCGACCAGCCGTCATCCTGAAAGACAGCCGCGACGATCAGTTCTCGTTTCGCGCAATACTCTTTAATCAGACTGATCTGGTTTTCAATGCTCCCGGATACGCTCTTTCCGGCCTCATCCACGGAAAGACGCACATACGCGGCAACAACAATTGATATGTTGGTCCTCATGTTTAGCCTCCTTGAACCAACTTCCCGTTCATATTATAACTTACCGGCGCAGATACGTCAATTTTTCCGTCGGTTTTCGACGATTCCAAGATTTTCTTTGCAATGATCTCTGCGGCGCTGCTCTGATCCCGAAAGCTTCTTTGTACGCAGTAGGTTGCACCGCCAATTTTAATTTCATGCCGATCCGTAGAAAACACCTCCTGCGCGTATTCTGTACGCTTCCCGGATTTTCTAATCAGAATCATGGCTGTGGTATATGGGATCGCAAAAAATGCACCGGTGCGCTGCAGAAGCACCGGTGCATTTTTCATGGCAAGCAGACGCGGCTACCCGTTCAGCGGAAGGGCCAGGCGCAGCAGGAACACGCCGTTTTCAGCCTGCAGCTCAAACAGGCCGCCGCGGCGGGCGGCGATGGCCTGCATACTGCGGCAGCCGTAGCCGTGACCCGCGCGGTCGGATACCGGAAGCCCCTCGCACATGACAACCTCGCCCTGATACGGGTTCTTGATTTCCAGAAGCAGCTTATTGAGCCGCACGCCGCAGTACAGCGAGACGGTCCGCTGCTGCTCGTCCAGCCCGGACACGGCGCGGAACGCGTTTTCCAGTCCGTTGGACAAAACGGTGCACAGCTCGGTGTCTGGAATGCTCAGCGCTGCGGGGAGGCGGAGCTCCGCCGTCAGCCGGATGCCGTGCTGCTGCGCCTTTTCCGCAAACGAGGAGCACAGCAGATTGACCAGCTCGTTTTCACAGTAGCGCCGGAAGCGACTCGTTGACTGCATGAATTCCGGCGTAAAGGGCATCGGAATAGATCGTCGTTGCGTAATCAAAGAAATAGAACGCGACCGGAAGGCTGCCGAACAGCCCAAGCGCCGCCCTTGAGCAGGTCATGGCTTCGTATGCCGCACGGACAAAATACCGGCGCAGCAGGAGAAAGACCGGAACGATCAGCACCGCATAGCTGATCTCGCCCGCCAGAACAGAGTGCGTCAGCGCACTGACGTTCTCGCGTACCCAGTTGAGAATCTCACAGCACAGGTACGCGGTAAAGACGCTGACGATGGACACGCCAAGCGGCTTATGCTGCAGCGCTACAGCGACATTCTCAACACACGCGACGATCTGACGGACGACCAGTACGACGAAATGATCAGCTGGTTCGCGTCCGTTGAGGACTGGACGGGCGAGATCAAGGATATGCTCGACGCCTCCTTCGGCTGATCCGCGCACTGCCATAAAGCATAAATCAACGGGAGAACACACAAAGCTGTGCGTTCTCCCGCTTTTGCGTTTTACCGGCGGTTCTGCCAGAGGATCTGCTGCTCTGTTATGAGCGGATAGGCGATAAGCGCGCTGCCGTCGAGATTTTCCCGGTGCAGATCGACCGCTGTCAGACAGCGATTATCATAGGTGGAATAATAATAGACGCCGCTGTGTGCATTGCAGCAGGAGGTATAGATCGTGCGCTCGTACTGCCCGTCTGCCACCTCGCAGCAGCCGCGCTGCTGCTCCACGGCGCCGAGGATGTGGAAAAACTGGCTGACGCTCCCCTGCTCCGTGTCGTCGGAGACGGCGTTCAGCTTTGTAAACGCGGCGCGGACGAAGCGCGACATGGACGACAGATCGCCCGGCAGGCCCAGCGCGCCCATGCCCCGGCTGTATGGGCGCAGCGGGAGCGCTTGGGAAAAGCGGTTTTCCGGCTGTCGGGGCGAAAGGTGCATATAGTTGTTCAGATTGAACAGCTGCTCGCCGAACGGCGGGTTATTGGTCAGAACGCCGATAGGGTTTTCATAGACGTGCAGGCCGTCTGCGGTCGATTCGACCGTGACCGCTTCTCTTTCGTCGGCAATCAGCCAATGCAGCTGCGCGGCGGGCAGAGCGGCGCTGAACGGCGTTCCGGTCAGGTTGAGCCGGGAAAGCTCTGTCCGGGCCTGTTGAACCGACGCGCACCGGCCCAGCAGCCACGGGATGAGCTCAAACTGCGCGATATTCGTCCTGTCCGGCTCTGGCTGCGCGTATACGGCGTTTCCGACGAAATTCAGCCCCGCCATGCACAGACCGGTTTCGTTGACGGCGTCGTAATACAGTGGGTAGCCGCCCGCCACATGGGCCATGCCGATTATGGCGTAGTGCGTATGCACCGGTCCTGCGTGGTGGAAGTCGAACGGGTAATTTCGCGGCGTGATTGTCACCTGTTCGCCGTAGCTGCATTCGTAATCCAGCGTCCGGCCAAAATAAAGCTGCTTTGTCTGATATGTGATCGCAGTACACATCTTGCGTTGCACTCCTTTCAAGCTTGCGTTGCATTAGTTTGTGCAGTTTTTACCGGATAAAATTCGTTTTTGCAAGCGGCTCCTTGCGGGGTTCCGGAACGCCTGCGGCCTTGCCTGCCTCGATACAGCGCAGGAGCCAGGCCATATTGTGCCCCAAAACGCGCATGATGCGCACGCCCTCCTCGTCCTGCTGGATGTCTTCGGCCCTGGAGCCGTGGACATTGTTCCAATAGCAGGAGGAAACGATGGGCATTTCCGTGATGCCGGGATATTTGAGCAGCTGCTCGTACGCGGCCGTGGTGCCTGCGCGGCGGGCGGAGGTAATGACGGCGGCGGGCTTGCGACAGAACGCTTCCTTCGGCGCAGAATAGAACAGGCGGTCCATGAACGCGGTCATATTGCCGGAGGCCGCCGCGTAGTGGACCGGCGTGCCGAACACAAAGCCGTCCGCGTCCTTTGCCTTTTCGGCAAAGTCGTTGACTGAACCGCCGAAGACGCATTTGCCTGCCTTGGAGCAGCCGCCGCAGGCGATGCATCCGCCGATGGGCGTATTGCCGATCCAGAAAATTTCGGTATCGATTCCGTCCGCGTTCAGCGCGGAAGCGACCTCGCGCAGCGCAGCATCGGTGCAGCCGTGCTCATGCGGACTGCCGTTTACAAGCATGACTTTCATAGGGAATCCCTCCTGATTGGTTTTCTTCTTTCATACCACAGTTTCAGGAAAAATGCAAGCGGAACAGCAGCACAGAAAGCAGCCGCCGCTTTTCCAAAACCGGAAAAGCGGCGGCAGAACGCTCAATCCCCCTCGACCATGCGGTAGCCGACGCCGGATTCTGTGAAGATGTAAGCAGGCTGGGCGGGATTTTTTTCGATCTTGCGGCGGATGTTTGCCATATTGACGCGCAGAATCTGGTTATCGCTGCGGGCGCTGGGGCCCCAGAGCTCCTTGATGAGATAATCATATGTCAGGACCTTGCCCGCGTGCAGGCCGAGCAGCGCAACCAGCTTATATTCGTTCTGCGTGAGATTGGCGTCGCGGCCCGCGATATAAACGCGGTGCTTATCGTAGTCGATGGTCAGCTCTCCGGCGGTGAACACGCCGGAATTGGCGACGGCGGCTGCGCCTTCCGGCGTCCGGGTGTGGCGGACGGCGGCGCGGATGCGCGCAAGCAGCTCCTCCGTGCCGAAGGGCTTGGTCAGATAATCGTCCGCGCCTGCGTCGAGGGCTTCGACCTTGTCGCGCTCGTGGCTGCGGGCGGAGACGACCAGAATGGGGACTTTCGACCATTTCCGGACGTTTCTCAGGATCGTCATGCCGTCCATATCCGGCAGGCCGAGGTCGAGAATGATGATATCCGGACAGTGCGATGCGATCATGGTATTCGCCATCGCACCCGTGCCGGCCATAAGCACGTCGTAGCCGTTTGCCGTCAGGATCGCCTGCATAAAGCTGCGGATGGTCCGCTCGTCCTCGACCAGAAGAACCTTATCTCTGATGTTCATGGCTGTTTTCCTCCAATGGCAATGAAAATTGCAGCAGAGCGCCGCCTTTTTTCCGGTTTTCCGCACGCATCGTACCGCCGTGCGCCTGCACGATGGACATACATACAGACAGGCCGATGCCCATATTGCGCCGCTGGTCGGAGATCTCCTCCTGATCGCGGGTGAGATAGCCCTCGAACAGGTGCGGCAGAAGCTCCTTCTCGATGCCGCAGCCGTTGTCCGCGACCTCGAAAACAGCAAGGCCGCCGGCGCTCGACAAGCGCAGCTCGATCCTTGTGGTCGTTTTGCCATGCTGGACGGCATTTTCCATCAGATTGATCAGCACCTGCTCAATGAGAATGATATCCATCGGGATCATAAGCAGCGTATCGGGCGCGGTGATGCTGACCTCGACCGCGGGATAGTGCCGCTTGAATTTCATGGAGGCTGCGCCGAGAACCTCTTCTCCCGCCTCCAGCTCCTTTTTGATATTCGAAGCGCCGGACATACGCGTGACGGACAGCAGATTTTCCACCACGCCGATGAGCCAGTTGGATTCGTCGCGCATATTTTCTAGCAGATCTCTGCTGGTTTCCGGTGAGATCTGACTGCCGTTTTCCAGAATCGCGTCGATGCCGCCGACGATGGCGGTCAGGGGCGTACGGATATCGTGAGAGACGGCCCGCAGGAGATTGCCGCGCATTTTTTCTCTTTCCGCTTCCGCACGGAGCTTTTCCTGCTGCTTGATCTGGGTGGTCAGCGTGCCGACCACGACGGAGACGGCCAGCATGACAAGGAAGGTCAGCGGATAGCCGGAAATGGTAAAATTGAGCTGCATATAGGGGTATGTAAAGATCCAGTTCACGCCGACGACGCCGATCACCGAAGCAAGCAGGCCAAACAGGTACCCGTCGGTGAAACGCGAGACGAGCACGACCGCGCATTCGAAGATCAGCGCGACATACACGTCGGACGAGTCGATCATCCGCAGCAGCGCGCACAGCAGCGCCGCCGCTGCCAGAATGCCGACGCACACGGCACAGTCGCGCCAGGAAAACAGGAATATCTGCCGCAGCCGCCCGCGTAAGGTCTGATCCTTTGTATTTCGTGTCATATCCATCGATCCTCACCCAGTATATAATAGCATAAAAGAAAACAGCCGGTATGTTAAGGGCCTGTTAAGAAGCAGAAAACGCATGCACCAGCGGCTTCCCCGGCGGGGAGGCCGCTGGGTGCTGCGCTAAAATCAGTCAGATCACATATTCATCCGCTGCGTCGGCGGTGGCCAGGGTGGAGAGGGGGATGGCGTCGAGACAGGCGGCGATTTGTTTGTCGAGCCGGTTCCAGACGGCGGACAGGCCGGAGGATACCTCGCAGCGCGTCAGCTGTACGTTCGTGCCGAGGCAGGACAGGGAGCCGTCCGCCGCGCGGATGATCTCGCCGATGGAATAGTCGGACGGTTCGCACGTCAGGCGGTAGCCGCCGCCCTTGCCGTGCGTTCCCTCGACCAGTCCGTGCTCTGCCAGCGTGCGCAGGATGCGCTCAAGATACTTCTGCGACAGCTCCTGCCGCTCGGCGATCTGCCGCACGGGGACAAAGCCGCCGCGATGCTCCGCCAGATCCAGCAGGATCAGAACCGCGTAGCGGCCCATGGATGAGATCAGCATACGGATTCCTCCCTTGCGATGATACCGCCGCCAAGGACGGTATCGCCATCATAGAGCACGGCGGACTGGCCGGGCGTGATGGCGCGCAGCGGCTCGTCGAAGACGAGGCGGACGCCTGCCTCCCCTGCCGGATAGACCGTGCAGGGCTGCTCCGGCTGGCGGTAGCGCGTTTTTGCGCTGCAACGGAACGGAAGCGCGGGCGCTTCGCCGGAGATCCAGTGCATACCGGGCACGAGGCATTCTCTTGTAAACAGCGCCTCATTCGGGCCGACGACGACGGCGTTCCGCTCCGGCAGGATCTTCACGACATAAATTTTGCCGTCCGACGGCATCCGCAGGCCCCGGCGCTGGCCGACGGTATAGTGGATAATGCCGCAGTGGGTGCCGACGACATGGCCGTTCAGGTCGAGGAACGGGCCTGGTTCGGGCGTTTTGCCGGTGCGGTTCTCGATGACCTTCGCGTAATCGCCGTCCGGGACAAAGCAGATGTCCTGGCTGTCGTGCTTGCGGGCGTTGATCAGGCCGGCTTCGGCGGCAATTTCACGCGCTTCGGTCTTGCGCAGGCTGCCAAGCGGGAACTTGACCCGCGCAAGCGTCTCCTGTGTCAGATCGTAGAGCACGTAGCTCTGGTCCTTCGTCTCGTCGAGGGCCTTTTTGAGGACGTACTTCTCCCCTTCCCGCTCGATGCGGGCATAGTGCCCGGTGGCGATATAGCGGCAGCCCATGATATCGGCGCGCTCAAACAGCTTGTCGAATTTCAGATAGCGGTTGCAGTCGATGCAGGGGTTCGGCGTAATGCCGTGCTCATAGGCGTCCACAAAGCGGTCGATGACGCACTCGGCGAATTTGTCCTTGAGGTTGAAGACATAATACGGCATACCGAGGCGGTAGGCCACGCTGCGTGCGTCCTCGACATCGTCGAGCGAACAGCAGGTGTTGGCCTTCGGAATGCCCGCGTCTTCATTATCATAGAGCTTCATCGTGCAGCCGATGCAGGAGAAGCCTGCGTCCGTCAGCAGCTTGGCCGCGACGGAGGAATCCACGCCGCCGGACATGGCGACAAGTACCTTTTCAGTTTCCATTGGCAGCCGGGGACGCCTGCATGGCGGTGATCGTGCGCTCCATCAGCTCGTCAAGGCTCCAGCCGAGCATATCCGCACCGCGCTCAATGACCTCGCGTGAGCAGCCTGCGGCGAACTTTTTATCCTTGAACTTCTTTTTGAGCGACTTGAGCTGAAGGTCCTGCACGCTTTTTGTCGGCAGCATCCGCACGACTGCGCCGATAAGGCCGGTCAGCTCGTCCGTGGCGTAGAGCACCTTTTCCATCTGGTGCTCCGGCTGCACGTCGACGGTGAGCAGATAGCCGTGGCTGACGACCGCATGGACAAGGCGCTCGTCCACGCCGCGTTCGCGCAGGATCTGCGCCTCCTTCATGCAGTGCTGGTCGGGATACTGCTCAAAATCCAGATCGTGCAGGATACCGACGGTCTGCCAGAAGTCCGCCTCATCGGCATAGCCAAGCTGGGCGGCAAAATACCGCATCACATCGCCTACGATACGCGCGTGCAGGCGGTGGAATTCACCCTCATTATATTCACACAGCAGGTCCCATGCCTGCTCTCTGGTCGGAATCATAGTTCTGCCTCCTGATCGTCCAGTTTTATTTGATGATTATAACACAGATCGGTGTCTGTGTACAGGGAAAGTGTCTGGTGCGTGCTGTAAAACGCGAAAATCCTCACCTTGCCGTGCGGCAGGGTGAGGATTGGGGGGCAGGCTTTCAGGGCGTAACGTCTGACATATCGTAGAGGGTGGGTTTTCCGTCGCGGGCGCGCTGGAGAGCGGTGAGGGCGTAGAACGCCTGCGTGGTAGCAAGCAGGTTGCCTCCGTCCTCCGGCGTATGGGCGAAGCTGCCGTCGTCCTGCGCGAAGCGCAGGAGCACGTCCTCCAGCGTCTGCCCGTTCTTCACAAAACGCGCGTCATCCAGCGAGAGGCCAAGCTCCGTCAGTGCTGTGAGCACCTGACTGACCGACTCGCTGCTCTCTGTGCCCCAGGAGGAAAACGCGCCGTTTTCCTCCTGCATCTGCGACAAACAGGAAAGCCCGGCTTCTACTGCCGCGGACACGTCCGCGCGGCTGCGGTAGCGGGCAAGCGCCTGCAGGGCCATGGCGGTCAGATCGGGATCTGACGCGCCACCGCCGAGGCTCCAGCCGCCGTCGGCATTCTGCCGGGTCAGAATTGCGTCGACATAGCCGTCGCGCGTCGCCTGCACGGCGGCTGCGGAATTCTGCGGGAGCTCATAGCCGCCGCAGTCCAGCGCCAGCAGCGCGAAAATGGGGCCGTTGATTCCCTGAAATACCGTCTGATCAAAGTCCGCCAGAGGAACCAGCAGGTTGAATCCGCCAACGTCCGTGGCATCCTTCCCCAGCGCCGTCCACGCCAGAATCACCCGGGAATACTCCGTGTATTTTTTTGCGTGGAGTACGCCGCCGTGTTCCGCCGTGTAGGCAGCCACGTTTTCGCCATAAACTTCAAAATATTCCTTCGGTACCGCAACGCCGGAGCGCGCCAGCCCGAAGATCAGCCAGTCTCCGCCGACAGAACCTGTCCCCGGCTCGGCGATCTGCGCTTGCAGATAGCCAGCCGTTTTTTCAAGCTGTGTTTCCGGTTTGCCGCAGGCGGTCAGGGAGAGCAGCAGAGAAAGCAGGAGCAGGATACAAAGTAATTTAGAACCAGATCGTTTCATGCGCTGCATCTCCTTATCATTCGAGAACCGTTGCGGCGGCACAGAGCGGCTTACTGTCTCCGTCAATATAGAATACGCGAATTCTTGCGCTGTCCGGCAACTTCACACTGCCGCTGATGGTCAGCACCTCCAGCTTTGTCAGCATTCCGTTTTCATCATAGCTGGCGATCAGGACCTTATGCCCTTCCGGGATCTCGCCGTCAATAG
>OHSG01000984.1_pt1 | contig 12149 bp, 10 predicted proteins | sample 1578601 | NCBI WGS metagenome assembly OHSG01 (sample SAMEA3879534, study PRJEB24766) | human gut metagenome | biome: human-associated habitat; feature: feces | place: USA | collected 1985/1987
GACAGGGCAGATACGGCAGGGCCAGACTTCCGAAAAAGAAATAGACCCAGACCGTGACATAAAACAGCGAATTGGGCGCGAAAAACAGCCCGACACTCACAGCGGCACAGAGCAGGCAGATGGTGCGCAGCCGGCGCAGATACCGCTGTACGATGTCCTGCACTTCGGGCAGCTCGGCGGCATTCTGCGGCAGCGTGACGCCCAGTAGGGCGCCGTTCCGCTCGATGCGTTTCAGGCTCAGATAGTCGATGCCAACACAGACGATAAGGCAGACGAGCATGATGATGGAAAATACCATGAAAACGCCTCCATTCTATAAAGAGCTTCCGACCCTAGCATACACGGAAAAACGCGAAAAGTCAAAACATCGCCCATGAATTGCATTCTGCGTCCCGGAATGATACAATAAGGTACAGCAAACCATCGCCGCCGGACGTTTTTCCGGCAAATGACAGAAAGAGGGCTTTTGTTATGAGTATGAACACAGTTCCCGAGCGTCTGGCCGCGCTGCGTGCCGCTATGAAGGCAAACGGCGTGGACGTCTATCTGATCCCGGTGGGCGACCCGCATTCCAGCGAGTATCTGCCCGACCACTACACCTCCCTGACCTACTTCTCCGGCTTCCACGGCGAAAACTCCAACTTTGTGGTCACCATGACCGAGAGTGCCGTCTGGGCAGACGGCCGGTACTTTGTGCAGGCAGAAAAGGAGATCGCCGGCACCGAGATCCAGCTGATGCGCATGGGCGAGCCGGGCGTGCCTACCGCCGAGGAATACTGCGGCAAGGTGCTGCCCGAGGGCGGCACGCTGGGTCTGTGCGGTCTGACCGCCAACTGTGCACTGGTCAACAACCTGAAAAAGGAACTGGAGCCCAAGCACGGCAGCATCAAGACCCTGTTCTTGGAGGACGAGCTGTGGGTGGAGGGCCGCCCTGCCCGCCCGGCTACCCCGGCATGGATCCTGCCCAAGGAGTACGCAGGCTTCTCCCCGGCGGAAAAGCTGGAGCAGCTGCGCGGCAAGCTGAAGGAGCAGGGCTGCACCGCCCAGCTGGTGGGCAAGCTGGATAATCTGGCTTGGCTTCTGAACCTGCGCGCCATGGATATCGAGTGCACCCCCTACGCCATGGCCTACTGCTACGTTACCCCCAGCCGCGCCGTGCTGTTCATCGATCAGGCGCGGGTCACCCCGGAGGCTAAGGCAGAGCTGGAAGCCAACGGCGTGACGCTGGCCGACTACGACAGCATTCTGGACGGGATGGCCGCCGAGACCGAGCCCCAGACCGTGCTGGCGGAAAGCGCTACCGTGAACTACGCCGTGTATCAGGTGTTGGAAAACAACCCCGCCCTGACCGTGAAGGACGCCGCCGACCCCCTGCTGGCCATGAAGGGCGTGAAGAACGAGGTAGAGCTGGCACACCTGCGCGAGTCCCATCTGCGGGACGCCGTGGCTATGGTGCGGTTCCAGATCGAACTGGAGAACCGTCTGGCTTCCGGCGAACAGCTGACCGAGCTGACCGTGGACGAGATCCTGCACAAGTACCGCAGCGCAGACGACAAGTTCCTTGTGGAAAGCTTTGGCACCATTGCAGCCTACGGCGGCAACGCAGCCATGATGCACTACCACGCCACCCCGGAGGATCACGCCGTTCTGCAGCGCAAGGGCTTTTTGCTGGTGGACAGCGGTGCCACTTACATGGACGGCACCACCGACATCACCCGCACCTACCCGCTGGGTGAGCTGACCGAGGACGAGCGCAAGTTCTACACCTGGACCCTGCAGTGCCACATCGACATCGCCAAGGCCGTCTGGCTGGATTACTGCGACTGCCACATGCTGGACACCATCGCCCGCGAGCCGCTGTGGCGTCACCTCATCAACTACCGCTGCGGCACCGGCCACAGCGTCAGCTTTGTGGGCAACGTCCATGAGGGCCCCCACGCTTTGAACGGCCGCAACACCACCCTGATGCGCCCGGGCATGATCGTTACCGACGAGCCCGGCGTGTACGAGGCCGGCGAGGTGGGCATCCGCATCGAGAACGAGATCGAGTGCTACCACAAGGCCGACAACCAGTACGGCACCTTCCTTGCCTTCCGTCCCCTCACCTTTGTGCCCATCGCTACCTCTCCCATCGTGCCCGGCGTGCTGGACAAGGAGCAGGTTGCATGGCTGAACGATTACCACCGTCAGGTGTTTGCAAAGCTGGCACCGCACCTGAACGACGAAGAGCGCAGCTGGCTGGCGCGGCCATAAAGGGAGTTCCATGTGGTGCGCCCCACTACGCCGTCCACGGTAAGCCCTGCAAACCGCTGGTACGCCCGCACCGCCCGCTCGGTATCTGCGCCGAACTTGCCGTCAATGCTTACCGGCGGGATACTGCTTTCGTAGGCACTCATGAGGTAGAGGTAAAACTGAAGTTCCCGCACCGGCGTGCCGGTGGAGCCGCTGCGCAGCACGCCCGGGTACTCGCCGGGGCGCAGGGAAGAGGAGAGCAGCCGGTTGGCAATATCGTTGTACACCTCGTACAGCTTTTGCCATGTGGTGCGCCCCACCACGCCGTCTGCTGTCAGCCCGAAGTACCGCTGAAACCGCCGCACAGCTGCCGCCGTGCCCGCGCCGAATTTTCCGTCCACGGTCACGCTTTCAAGGCTCGTGTACACGGTGCGTGCGATCTTCAGCCAGAACTGCACCAGCCGCACATTCTGCCCGGAGGAACCCTCCCGCAGCGGCGTGCCGGGGTAGGCGTTGGGTGTGCCGTTGTCGGACTGGATGCTCAAAAACTCGTCGTACAGTTCTTTCCAAGTGGTCTGGCCCACTATGCCGTCCACTGTAAGGCCGTATTTGCGTTGGAAGGCGCGTACCGCATTGGCGGTGGCGGTGCCGAATACGCCGTCCACTTTTACGGATGGAATGGCGCTGTCGTACTGCGCCAGCGTGTTCAGCCAGAACTGTACCTGCTCCACCGCGCTGCCGGAAGCACCGGTGCTCAGCACCGTGCCGTTCCATGTGCCGTTGGACAGGGTGCCGGTGGAAGTCTCGCCCTCGCTGGTCAGCTCGGCGAGGTCCTTTACCGATACATAGATGTAGCTGATCTTGTACCATGTCTGCCGCCCCACTACGCCGTCGGCGGTCAGGTTGAACTGCTTCTGGAACGCCCGCACCGTTGCGGCCATCCGGCTGCCGAATACGCCGTCCACCGTCAGTTTGCCAAGGAAGGGATAGTCCTTGGCGATGCGGTTCAGCTGCCTTTGCAGGGTGAATACCGCCGTGCCGCGGCTGCCCTGCCGCAGCGGCGTGCCGGGGTAGCTTTGCGGGATAGAGCGGATATTTTTAGTGCGCACGATCTCGATGCTGCTGCCGTAGTAGTAGCGCAAGATCTGCAAGGCGCTGCGTCCGTTGTTGGCCAGTGTCACCGTGCCCCACTGCTTGAGCCCCGGGCAGGTGACTGACTTGCCATCGCAGTACTCGGAATAATAGGGGTTCACCGTGCCACGCTTGCGCAGATAGGTGTTAAAGATATCGTCCGTAATGCGCACCATCACCTCAAACACCGTGCGTCCGTGGACGTAGTACTGGTCGTAGCTGGTGGAGTTGGTGATGTTGAAGGTGTAGCCCTTGCTGGGGTACCACTCGGTATAGATGCGGTTCAGCGCCAACGAGATCTGGCAGTGGATATTCGCCCGCAGTGCCTGCTCCGGCCAGGTGGGATACACCTCGCTGGAGGCTACGTTGGCAATATAATCCCGGAAGGAGACGGTCACGTTGCGGGCGGAAGCTGCCGGTTTGCCCAGATGCACCGTGATATTTTTGGGGATGATGACCTGATCCAGCACCCGGGGCGTGCAGTGCAGCGCCGGCTGCGGGCCGCTGCCGCCGCTGCCCGCAAACAAAGGGTGCGGCGGGATGACGATGGGCGCGTCCGGGATGTCCCGGTCTTCCTCGGTAACAGGAAGCATCTGGGGCTGCGCCAGCGTTACCTGCCCGGCAAAGATCTGGATGCCCTCAATGCGCACGGTGCGGTAGCCGGGCTTTGCAGCGGTCAGGCTGACAATGGCGTAGGGGCGGGTAGTGTTGTCCTCGTCCAGAGAGAGGGTGCAGGCGGGGGCTTCAACGGGGATATCGGCGGCGCTGCCGGTGGTATCAGTGATGCGGTGCAGGGTAAAGCCGTCCCCCTGCACCGCAACGGTCACCCCCTCCACGGGGGCAGACTGGCGTGCCGCAAAGGTCTGGATGCGGAGAGTTCCGGTGTTTTTCATGGAGATACGCTCCTTTGCTGGTAAAAGTATGCTTCTGCCCCAGCGTATTCCGTCCGGTGCCCGGGCGTGCATGGCAATGCCCGTAGCAAACAAAAAAGCCGCCCGTAGGCGGCAGGGTAGAAAGCTTATTTGGCGCTGTCCTTGGCAAGGGCGGCGTCAATATTTTTTTGCAGGGCGGCAAGGTTTTCTTCCTTGTCAATGCCGCCCAGCAGGGGCTGGCCCACAACGTTGCCGTCCCGGTCAAAAACGTAGGTGGTGGGGAAAGCCATGATGTTCAGTGCAAACTTGCCGGCCTCGCTGCCGGAGGCAAAGTAGATGTTGCGGTAGCTTGCGCCCTTTGCAGCCAGCAGCTTTTTGGCGGCATCAATGCCCTGCTGGTTGCCGTCCAGCGTCTCGGTGTTGATGCCGACTACCTCGCCGCCCTGTGCCTTGACCTTCTCGTTCAGGGCGTTCAGGTCGTCCAGTTCCTCCACGCAGGGCTTGCAGCCGTTGAACCAGAAGTTCACCACCGTAAAGGCGTTGCCCGCAAACAGGCTGTTGTCCACCGGGTTGCCCTCTAAATCGCTGCCCTCAAACTGGGGGAAGGCAGTGCCCTGTGCGGCAGCGCCGGAAGCGGCCGCGTCCGCGAGGGCAAGGGTGGCAATCTGCTCCTCGATGGCACGGATTTTTTCTGCATCGGCGGTCAGGGTCTTGTACTCCTCGTCCGAGAACTGATCTTTTGCCTTTTCCACGGCACTCAGCAGAAAATCGCCGTAGTTCGTGCTGAGGGTGGTCTCGGTCACGTTTTTGTCCATGGAGGAGAACACCTTCTCCCACAGGGCATCGTTTGCGGAAAGGATCTCGTTTTCCTCGGCCAGCAGTTGCTCCTCGGTCTTGCTTTCCGCAGCCGCAGTGGAAGCGGCAGAAGAGGCAGTAGATGCAGAGGATGCGCCCTGCCCGCAGGCGGCAAGGCTGAAGGCCAGCACAAGGCCAAGAAAAAGTGCGGTTACACGGTTAAGCTTCATGGTTTTACTCCTTTGTTGTTTCAGTGTTTGATTTGTCTCCCAGTCCGAATTTATACTGGATGGCGTCCGTAGGGCAGGCTTTCATGCACATCCCGCAGCGGATACATTCGGCGTGGTTGGGGGTCTTGGTAATGTCTACGTCCATCTTGCAAGCCTTTGCACAGGCGCCGCAGGAGACGCATTTGTGGGTGTCTACACGCATCTGGAGCAGCGAAACTTTGTTCAGCAGTGCATAGAACGCGCCCAGCGGGCACAGCCACTTGCAGAAGGGGCGGTAGAACACCACGCTGCCCACAATGACTGCCAACAGAATGCAGGCCTTCCATGTAAACAGCTTGCCCAGCGCGGCGCGGATACCCGCATTTGTCAGGGAGAGGGGAACGGCACCTTCCAGCACGCCCTGCGGGCAGAGATACTTGCAGAAGAACGGGTCGCCCATGCCCAGCTCGTTGACCGCCAGCAATGGCAGCAGCACCACCATGACCAGGAGCACAGCATACTTTAAATAGCGCAGCGGCTTCAGCTTTTTGGTGGAAAGCTTGGGAGAGGGAATCTTGTGCAAAAGCTCCTGAAACCACCCGAACGGGCAGAGGAAACCGCAGATGAACCGCCCCAGCAGCACCCCGAAGAGAATCAGGATGCCGGTGATGTAGTAGGAAAAGCGGAATTTGGAGGAGCCTATCACCGCTTGAAACGCTCCCACCGGGCAGGCACCGGCAGCGCCCGGGCAGGAATAGCAGTTCAGCCCCGGGACGCAGACGTATTTTCCATTGCCCTGATACAGCGTTCCTTTAGCAAAGTTGGGCAGGTGGATGTTGGTTAAAAGGGTCGCTCCGGCCTGTATAAAGCCCCGGAACCGGGCAAGGGGATTTAATTTTTTCTTATCCAATGCCCACACACTCCATACACAGCCGGATGGCTTTTGAAAATACGGTGTCTGCCTCGCCCCGCCACACGCCGAACAGCAGCATCAGCACTCCGGCGGCAAGCAAAAGCAGCTGCGCCTGTTTTTTTGTCATGAACATCATAGCCTCCTGTTGTTTGATGGCATCAGTATACACCATGCGGGATAAAATCTCTGCTAAGAAAATCTTAACACGAATCTTAACACCGTCTGCTATAATCTGTTATAATGAAGAAAAACGCAAGAAATGGATTTTTTACGGGAAGGGTGGAACACAAGATGCGTCTTTTGGTGGTAGAGGACGAGCACTCCCTGCGGGAGGACATTGCCCGGAAGCTGCGGCTGTCCGGGTACGAGGTGGACGCCTGTGCAGACGGCGAAGCCGCGCTGGAAGCACTGGCGGCAGAGCAGTACGACCTTGTACTGCTGGACCTCAACCTGCCCAAGGTGGACGGGATGCAGGTGCTGCGCAGCTTACGGCAGCACGACCTTGAGACCTGTGTACTGATCTTATCGGCGCGCAGTGAAATTTCAGATAAGGTGGAGGGACTGGATGCCGGAGCGAACGATTATCTTTCCAAGCCCTTCCACCTTGCAGAGCTGGAAGCCCGGGTGCGCAGCCTGACCCGGCGCAAGTTCATCCAGCAGGACGTCTGCCTGTGCTGCGGACGGCTGAGCTTCAACACCCGCAGCCGCGTTGCTACTGTGGATAGCCAGACCCTTGCGCTGACGCGGAAGGAGAGCGGCGTACTGGAATATCTGCTGCTGCATCAGGGACGCCCGGTCAGTCAGGAAGAGCTGATTGAGCACGTCTGGGACGGCAGCGTGGACAGCTTCAGCAACTCCATCCGGGTACATATCTCTGCCCTGCGCAAAAAGCTGCGGGCGGCGCTGGGCTACGACCCCATCCGCAACCGCATCGGGGAAGGCTACGAGATCGGAGGAGAGGTACAATGAAGCATTTATCCCTGCAATGGCGCATCACCCTGCTGACGGCGCTGCTCATCGCCTGCGCCTGCGTGTGCATGAACCTGCTTTTATACCGCACCGGCGTTACCGGCATGGATGCCCTCAACGGCTTTATGATGCAGTATCAGCCCGGCAGTGCGGATTCGTTGACAATCGAGATCCCACAGGAGGAAATGTCCAGCCTGCTGGCGCATTTTTCACAGGAAGTCTACGATGCAAAGGTGGTTTTTGGCCGCAAGGGCTGGTGCATCACCGCTGTGGTCACCATCCTCAGCGCAGCCATCGCTTATTTTGTCAGCGGCAGAGCGCTGAAGCCTTTGCAGCAGCTTGCGCAGCAGGCGCAGCGGGTCGATCAGGACAGCATTGCTACCGTCCGTCTGGACGAAGATACCGTGCAGGAATTCGGGCAGCTGAGCCGGTCGGTGAACCGGATGCTGGATGGTCTGGCACAGTCCTTTGAGTTGCAGCGGCAGTTTGCGGGTAACGCCGCCCACGAGCTGCGCACCCCGCTGGCTATTTTGCAGACAAAGCTGGAACTGTTTGCAGAGGAGCACCCAGCCATGGATGCCGAGACTGCCGGGCTGGTCAGCTCTCTGCGGGAGCAACTGGATCGCCTGACCGCCCTTGTGCGCACTTTATTAGAGATGAGCAATCTGCAATCGATCTCCCGTACTGACCAGATCGCCCTTGCACCGCTGGTGGAGGAGATCTTGACCGACCTGACCTCCCTTGCCCAGAAAAACAACATCTCCTTGCAGCAGGACTGCGCGGAGCTGGGCATGGTGGGCAGTGATGCGCTGATCTACCGGCTGGTGTTCAATCTGGTGGAAAACGGCATCAAGTATAACCGCCCCGGCGGTGCGGTGCGCGTCACCCTGCAACAGGAAAAGCAGACCGCTGTACTGCGCATTACGGATACCGGCCCGGGCATCCCCGCAGACTGCCGGGAGAGCATCTTCCAGCCCTTTTTCCGGGTGGATAAGTCCCGCAGCCGGGAGATGGGCGGCGTGGGGCTTGGGCTTGCCCTTGTGCGGGAGATCGCCGTACTACACGGCGGCGGCGTGACCGTGGAGAGCAGCAGCGAAAACGGCACCACCTTTGTCGTTACCCTGCCGCTGGTACAGCCCTGCTGAAGCAAGCAGAGCATGGAAATCGTGCTTCCGAATAAAGGCTTCCCCCGGTCGGGGGAAGCCTTTTGCCCAGTGACGATTTGTGCAAGCATGGGAAGGGGCTTTATTTTTGGCACACGGGGGAGTATACTGGAAACAGCAGACCCCGGAAAATAAGAAGGACAAAGGAGATACTGAAAATGCAGGCAACCATTCACAACGAATTCCTGACCCTGACCGTGGACACCCACGGTGCAGAGGCCGTCAGCCTGAAGAATGCCGCAGGCGAAGAACTGCTCTGGCAGGCCGACCCCGCCATCTGGAAGCGCCACGCCCCCATCCTGTTCCCGTGGACGGGCAAGCTGGTGGACGGCAGCTTTACCGCCAAGGGCAAAACATGGAAGGGCGGTCAGCACGGCTTTGCCCGGGATCTGGAGCACACCCTGCTGCGGGCAGAAGGGGATACCATCCAGCTGGAACTGCGGGCGGACGATGCCATCAAAGCAGAGCGTTTTCCCTATGATTTTGTGCTTACCAGCACCTTCCGTCTGGAGGGCAAGACCGTGCACCATACCCTGCAGGTGACAAACCCCGGCACTGAGGAGCTACGCTTCGGCATCGGCTTCCACCCGGCGTTCAATGTGCCGTTCGACGCCAAGCACACCACCACCGACTACGAGTTCCGTTTTGACCGGCCGGAAAGCCCGGTCATCCTCGATGCCAGCCCCAACGGCTTGCTGAGTGGCAAGAGCTATTACCAGTGGAAGAACCAGCAGACGATCCAGCTGACCGATGACCTGTTTGCCAACGACAGCTTCTGCATGGCAGGCCTGCGCACTGGCACCATTGGCATCTGCGAAAAGGACACCGGCCGCAATATCACCTGCCGGGTGGAGGGCTACCCCTATTCGCTCATCTGGTCGGCTCCCGCAAAGCCGGTGCGCTTTGTGTGCATTGAGCCGTGGCATAGCCTGCCCGCCGCTGCCACCGACCCGCAGGACTGGGAGCAGCGCGCCGCAGCCGCCTGCCTTGCCCCCGGCGAAAGCTGGCAGACCACCCTTAGCACCACCTTTGACCGGTAAGAAAAAAGCACGCAGAAACGAAACGGCGTGCTCTTGACAGAAACCTCAAAAGTGGGTGTACTGTAAATAGAAAAGGCACTGCGACAAGCGGTCAGCCCTTTTGATGTAAGTTCTTAAAAACTAAGAACCGTCACCGGCTAGGGTGACGGTTCTTTTTTGCTGAGAGTGCCATAGCAGAGAATGTGCAGGTTGCCAGCAATAGGACAGCTGTTTCCCTCTGTGACCCCTCCTGTAAAAAGGGGACAGCGGAACGCCCGCAGGCGTTCCGCTGTCCCGAACTATAAAATATTCTTTCCGCTGAAGATGGCCAAAGCGCACGCGGCGGCCATTTCAGATCGTCCCGCGCAGAGGATCAGAAAAGCAGCTGCTTAGTAAGCAACGCCCCAGTAGACCATGGCCTTGGCGGGCTTGCCGCAGCAGGGGCACACATCGCTGAGCTGCTCCTGCTCAAAGGGCATACAACGGCTGGAAAGTCCGGCCTCTTCCTTCATCTTCATCTCGCAGGCCAGATCGCCGCACCACATGGTCTTAATGTAGCCGGTGTTGGCTTTTGCCAGCTCCTTCACCTCGTCCATGGTGGTGGCAGCCCAGGTGCGCTTTTCGCGATTTTCCAGCGCACGCTGGTACAGATCCTTGCGCAGAGCTTCCAGCTGGGCGGGAATGGCGGTCTCCAGCTTGTCCAGACTTACAAAGACCTTCTCGCGGGTGTCGCGGCGCACCAGAACGCACTGGTTCTTTTCCAGATCCTTGGGGCCGATCTCCAGGCGCAGGGGCACACCCTTCATCTCCCACTGGGAGAACTTCCAGCCGGGGGCGTTGTCGCTGTCGTCCAGCTTCACGCGGGCGTACTTGCTGATCTTCTCGGCCAGCTCGGCAGCCTTTTCGGAAACGCCGGGCTTGTGGGCGGCAATGGGCACCACCACCACCTGAATGGGGGCAATGGCCGGGGGCAGGATCAGGCCGTCGTCATCGCCGTGGGTCATGATGATAGCACCCACCAGACGGGTGGAAACGCCCCAGCTGGTCTGGAACGGATGATGCAGCTGGTTGTCGCGGCCGGTAAAGGTCACGTCGTAAGCCTTGCTGAACTTATCGCCGAAGTAGTGGCTGGTGCCGCTCTGCAGGGCCTTGCCGTCCTTCATCATGGCTTCGATGGTGTAGGTGGCCTCGGCACCGGCAAACTTTTCCTTGTCGGTCTTGCGGCCCTTCACCACGGGGATCGCCAGATCCTGCTCGCAGGTATCTGCGTAGCAGTTCAGCTGCTGCTGGGTCTCAGCCTCGGCCTCGGCAGCGGTCTCGTGGATGGTGTGACCCTCCTGCCACCAGAACTCGCGGCTGCGCAGGAAGGGACGGGTGGTCTTTTCCCAGCGCACCACGCTGCACCACTGGTTGTACTTCATGGGAAGCTCGCGGTAGCTGTGCAGCACGCGGGACCAGTGGTCGCAGAACATGGTCTCGCTGGTGGGACGCACCGCCAGACGCTCTTCCAGCTTGTCGGAGCCGCCCATCGTGACCCACGCCACCTCCGGCGCGAAGCCATTGACGAGCTCACCTTCCTTCTGCAGCAGGCTCTCCGGGATCAGCACCGGCATAGCCACATTCTCATGGCCGGTAGCCTTGAACCGGGCGTCCAGATCCTTCTGGATCAGTTCCCAGATGGCCTGACCATAGGGGCGCAGGATGATAAAGCCCTTCACACTGGAATACTCCACCAGCTCTGCCTTTACGCAGATGTCGGTGTACCACTGTGCAAAGTTTTCTTCCTGACTGGTGATCGCCTGCACGAGCTTCTTGTTGTCTTTTGCCATTTTGTTATATCCTCCCAAGGCCGTGCGCCAAACGCTTTACGTTCCGCACGAACCATAATAAAGCCCCGTCTGCCTGCACGGCCGTGTGCCGCACTGCAAAGGCGGGGCTTTTGCCTAAAAGAATCAGTTCTGCGCGTGGCTGTCCACAAAGTTTACCACATCGCCTACGGTGCGCAGGGACTCGATGGCGTCGTCCGGCACTTCGATGCCAAACTCGTCCTCCAGCGTCATCACCATGTCTACGATATCCAGACTGTCAGCCTCAAAATCGCTCATGATATCGCTTTCCAGCGTGATCTTTGCCGGGTCAACGTCCAGCTGCTCAGCCAGCAATGCACGGATTTTTTCAAAAGTATCCATTCCTGTGGTCTCCTTTTTGCAGTTGTATTGCATACGCGTACAGCCCGCCGTGCCCCGGAAAAAGCCTCCGGTATCCGGCACAGCCTTGCCTGCTGTACAAAGCGCTCTCTTTTTTTATATCCCATGCAGTGCGTATTGTCAAGCCCTGTTTTGCAGCAACTGAAGAAAATTGTCTGAAAGCTGCTTTTTCCCTTGACATCTCGTGCCGGTTTTTTTATCATTATAAAGTAATGAGTTTAAAGGGACTGACCAGTCCCTTTTATAAGGAGCGATAAGCATGAAGCTTTCATTCACCAAAATGCAGGGCTGCGCCAATGATTATATCTATCTGGATTGTCGCACCTCCGGTGTGCCGGAGGAGATCGCTGCGCTTTCAGAGCGCTTGTCCCGGCGGCACTTTTCCATCGGCGCGGACGGTATTATCTGCATCTGCGCACCGGTCACAGCCGGGGCAGACGCCATGATGCGCATCTTCAATGCGGACGGCAGCGAGGGCAAGATGTGCGGCAACGGCATCCGCTGCGTGGCCGAGTGGCTGTACACCCACGGCGTTGCAAAGCCGAAGCTTGCCATCGACACTCTCAGCGGCTTAAAGACCGTTGCCCGCATGGGCGAAGGGCTGTGGCAGGTGGAGATGGGTGCCTACACCGCCATGGC
>OHSG01000998.1_pt1 | contig 12030 bp, 4 predicted proteins | sample 1578601 | NCBI WGS metagenome assembly OHSG01 (sample SAMEA3879534, study PRJEB24766) | human gut metagenome | biome: human-associated habitat; feature: feces | place: USA | collected 1985/1987
ATGCGAAGTATTTTGCGGATAAGACGTGGACGAAGCCCCGTTTCGGCGGCGGCATCATCCCGGAATATGCCGAGATTACCGCGTACAATGACCCGCGCGAACTGACGCTGGACGAGCTGACCGCCCTGAACGCTGATTTCCGCAAGGATTACGCGGAATACAGCGACGCGGCAATCGTCGTCGTCGGCCGCCCCGGCAGCGAAGCCGGCAATGGCTACTATCCCGGCAAGGACGGTCTGGCGGAAGGCGTCAGCACCGTTACTGGCAACATCCTCTCCCTCTCGGACGAGGAAATGGCGATGATTAACGAGGCGAAGGCGAACTTCGACAAGGTCATCGTGCTGGTCAACGCCACGAACCCGATGGAAATCGCCAACCTGAAGGACGACCCGGACATCGACGCCATCGTCTGGATCGGCTTCCCCGGCGCGTACGGCTTCTATGGCGTGGCGGACGTGCTCAACGGCACCGTTTCTCCCTCCGCGCACCTTGGCGATGTGATGGCGAAGAACAGCGCCCTCGCGCCCGCTATGGCGAACTACGGCAACATCCCGTGGACGAACGCGGCGGACTTCGCGGCGGAAGCGAATGTCAACTCCTACCTGATTGAGGCGGAAGGCATCTACGCCGGCTACCGCTACTACGAAACCCGCTATGCCGATATTGTGCTGGGCAACGGCGGCGCGGAAGCCAAGGCTGGCACCTACGCCAACGCTGACGGCACCGTCGCCACCGAGGACGGCACATGGGATTACACCAACGAAGTCGTCTATCCCTTCGGCTACGGTCTGTCCTACACCACCTTCGAGCAGACGCTGGACAGCGTGACCATTGCGGATGACAAGAAGACCGCGACCGTCACCGTGACTGTGAAGAATACCGGCGACGTGGCGGGCAAGAGCGTCGTGGAAGTGTACGCAAGCGTGCCTTACACCGACTATGACCGCCAGAACGGCGTGGAAAAGGCCGCTGTGCAGCTGATGGACTTTGAAAAGACTTCTACGCTGCAGCCCGGCGCATCCCAGACCATCACCATGAAGGTTGATCTGGCGAACCTCGCCTCCTACGACACCAATGGCGCCAAGACCTACATCGTCGACCCCGGCGACTACTACTTCGCCATCGGCACGGACGCGCATGACGCGCTGAACAACGTGCTTGCGGCGCAGGGCAAGACCGTCGCGGACGGCATGACCGCCGACGGCAACGCGGCAAAGACCTACAAGTGGACGTGGACGGGCGATGTGGACAAGACCACCTTCGCCGTGGGCAAGAACGGCACGGCCATCACCAACCAGCTGACCGAAGGCGACTACGCCATGGATTACAACGCCTTTGAGCCCGGCACGGTGACCTACCTGAGCCGCGCCGACTGGAACGGCACGTTCCCCAAGACCTATTCCGGTCTGACCGCGAACGCGACGGTTTCCCGCCTGCTGAACAACGACCTGTATACCCTCAAGACCGATGACGACGTGTCCGACCTCATCTTCGGCGACACCACGTCTACGCTCACCATCAACGACATGAAGAACGCGCCTTACGATGACCCGCGCTGGGAAGAGCTGGTCAACAAGGTCACGGTCGCGGAATTCCTTGATTTCTCCGCCAATGCGTTCCATAACATTCAGGGCATCGCTTCCGTCAACATGCCGCAGAAGGCTGCGGACGACGGCCCCGGCGGCTCTGACTCCCACTACCTGAACGAAGGCGGCTATCAGGGCGTGCCCTACGCGGATGCGGCGGATTACACCTCCGGCACGCGCGTTGCGCCCTCTCCTGTGAACCTCGCCTACGCTTGGAACAAGGAACTGGCGTTTGAAAACGGCGAAATCATCCTCGGCGAATCTACCCTCGTGCTGGATCTGCCGATTATGATTGGCCCGGGCATGAACATCCACCGTCACGCGTACAACGCCCGCGGCGTGGAATACTACTCCGAAGACCCGATTCTGTCCGGCTATGTCGGCAGCGCGGTGGTGCAGGGCGCGCAGAGCAAGGGCACGCTCGTCAACATCAAGCACATGGGCTTCAACGATCAGGAACACAACCGTGCCGGCATCTCCGCGTACATGACCGAGCAGAAGTTCCGTGAAACCGACCTGCGCGGCTTCGAGGGCGCGCTGAGCGATGCGTTCGGCATGGGCGTCATGATTGCCTTCAACCGCATCGGCGCAACGAACGCTTCCCACCATGTGGGCATGATTCAGAAGATTGTCCGCGGTGAATGGGGCTTCAAGGGTCTGATTTCCACCGACATGATGAACAACTACCTGTACTTCAACGCCGAATCCATGGTCATGGCAGGCATCACGCAGGTTGCTGACTTCGCGGCGGACAACAGCCACATCAACCTTGGCGAAGGCGGCGTGGACGCGGTTTGGCCGCACATCTCCCTCGAAACGGTGTCGAAGGACTCGAACCTCGTCGAGCAGGCGCGTGAAAACCTGAAGTACCAGCTCTACATCTTCGCCAACAGCGCGATTCTGAACATCTCCACCCAGCGCGTGAACACCTGGTGGGATACCGCGCTGACCGTCACCACCTACGCCAGCAGCATTCTGGCTGTCCTGTTCTTCCTCGCGTGGGTTGTGCTGACGCTCCTGCCGGAAAAGAAGCCTGTCGTTGTGCGCGTTGAGAACAAGCGTTGAGGACAAGGAGGAATAAACATGAACGCCACGAAAAAACTCTCTGCCGGCGCTTGGCTCTCCATCGTCACTTGTGTTCTGAGCCTTGCCGCGCTGGTTGCGTATCTGATTAACACGTCCGCTGCCGGCTACTTCCAGAATGCCACGGTGTCGAACCTTGTGCTGATGGTCGTGGGCGCGGCTGTGCTGGAGGCGGCTGCGGTCGTCTTGAGCATGGTCAAGGGCGCGAAGAAGGTTGTAGACCTGCTGACGGGCCTGTGCCAGATTGCGGCTCCCGCGCTGCTGGCGCTTGCCTTCATCAATCTGGTGTCTGCCCGCGTCGAAGGGTTCGCCTTCATTTACTTCTCCAACGCGGATGTGCTGCTTGAAGTGCAGACGGCGGCGAATATGTCCTCCGCCACCTGCGCGATTGTGAATCTGGTGCTGCTGGCCGTTTCCAGCATCGCCGGTGTCGTCAGCGCGTTCTTCACCCTGAAGAAGTAATCGAACTTGCGGCGGTCAGGGGAATCTCGACGATTCTCTTGACCGCCGTTTTCAATCTCATTCGGCAGGTGGTAAACATGTTTCAGATTCAATCGTTTACTTGCGAGGGCTTGCGCGAGCATCTGGTGACCGACTGCGCCGCCCCGACGTTTGCCTATTTCGTCTCATCCGACCGCGCGGGCGCATCCGTTCAGTCCGCTGAACTGACGGTGAACGGCTGGACAATCCGCAATCCTGACCAGTGCGGAACGCGCTATGCCGGGCAGCCGCTCAAGCCTTTCACAACGTATACCGCGACGCTTACCGTCACGTCAGACAGCGGCGAAACAGATACTGCCCGCCTGACCTTCGAGACGGGACGCATGGATACGCCGTGGCAGGGCAAGTGGATTACCGACGGCGCGTATGTGTTCAAGGAAAAGAAGGTTTCACCCGTGCCGATGGTGTTCCGCAAGGCGCTGCCGCTTCGGGGCGAAATCGCGCAGGCGAAGCTGTACGCCACGGCAATGGGCATCTACGAGCTGAACATCGACGGGCAGAAAGTCGGTGAACGGTATTTCGCGCCCGGTTTCACGTCCTATGCGCATCAGCTGATGTACCAAACGTATGATGTGACGGACATGCTGCATTCAGGCAGCTGCATTACCGCGACGGTCGCGGGCGGCTGGGCGGTCGGGTCGTTCGTGTTCACGCGCGTCAACCGCGTGACGGCAGACCGTCAGGCGCTGCTGGCGGAACTGCGGATTACCTACCGCGACGGCAGGACGGAGGTCATCGGCACAGACGAAAGCTGGCAGGTGACAGAGGACGGTCCTGTCCGTATGGCGGATTTCTACGACGGCGAAACGTATGACGCAACCGTATCACTGGACAAGGCGGCTTGGCGGAGCGCCGTACAGGAGCGTCTGCGCGTGAAGCCGAAGCTGATGGCGGATTACGGCGCAGACGTGAAGGAACACGAGACGTTCGCTCCCGTATCCTGCAAGAAGTTAGGCAATGCGCTGATTTACGATTTCGGGCAGAATTTCGCAGGTGTGGTGCGCCTGACGGTTACGGGCAAACGCGGGCAGAAGATTACCATCCGCCACAGCGAAGTGCTGAACCCTGACGGTACGCTGAACACGGCGTTCCTGCGCACGGCGAAAGCGACGGCGACGTACATCTGCAAGGACGGCAAGCAGAGGTGGTCGCCGCGGCTGACGTACATGGGCTTCCGCTACATCAGTGTCGAGGGCGTGCGGGAAGAAGACGTGCAGGTGACGGGCGTCATGCTGTACTCTGACATTCAGCAGACGGGTTCGTTCCGCTGCTCGAACGAGATGCTCAACCGCCTGCAGGAGAACATCGTCCGCAGTGCGAAGTCAAACTTCATGGATATTCCCACCGACTGCCCGCAGCGCGACGAGCGCATGGGCTGGACGGGCGATATTGCCGTGTTCGCGCCGACGGCGGCGTTCAATTTCGACATGAACCGCTTCTTGGACAAGTGGCTTCTGGACGTGCAGGCGGAGCAGCTGCCGACGGGCGGTCTGCCGAACACGGTGCCCGTGCAGGGTTACGGCTTCCCCGCGACGATGCCGAAAATGGCGGTCGCTTGGTGGGGGGATGCGTGCGTCCTCGTGCCGTGGGCGCAGTATATGGCGCGGGGCGATGTGGGCGTGCTGCGCCGGATGTATCCGACGATGAAGAAGTACGTCAACGCCTGCCGCTTCTGGTGCGGCTTCGGCTTCGGCAAGCACCGTTATCTCTGGGAAATGCCCGGCACGCTGGGCTTCGGCGACTGGGTTGCGCCGGACGTGCCGCAAATGAGCCAGTGGCAGGGACGCATTAAGTGGACAGGCACGGCGTCGCTGTGCAACACAAGCGCGCTGCTGGCGAAAATCGCGGATATTCTGGGCGAAACGCAGGACGCGAAGCACTATCGCCTGCTTTCCGAAAAGACGGCGGATGCGTACTGTTCGCTGCTCACGGACGGCAACGGCAAGCTGCTGGAGGAGTTCCAGACCGCTTACGTCCTGCCCATCTACCTGAATATGTTCCCCACGCAGCAGATTCGGGAAAAAGCCGCCGCGAATCTCGCCGCGCTGGCAAAACGCAACGACTGGTGCATCGGCACGGGCTTCCCCGGCACGCCGTACATCCTCTTCGCGCTGTGCGACAACGGGCAGGTGGATGCCGCATACCATATGCTGCTGAACACGAAATGCCCCTCATGGCTCTACGAAGTCAAGGCGGGCGCGACGACGATTTGGGAACGCTGGGACGGCTTGGACGAGAACGGCGTCTGCCCGATTGGCGATGACGGCACGGACAAGATGATTTCCTACAACCACTACGCATCCGGCGCGGTCGGCGACTTCCTGTACCGCCGAATTGCGGGCATTGAGCCGACGGAGGCGGGCTACAAGGCTTTCCGGGTCAAGCCGATTCTGGGCGGCGGGCTGACGAGCGCCTTCGCGAAGGTACGCACCCCTTACGGCGACGCAAGTGTACAGTGGGAAACGGCGGCGGACACCTTCACCGTGACGGTATGCGTCCCGGTCGGCACGCGCTGCGAACTGACGCTGCCGAACGGCACAAGCCAAATACTGGCGAGCGGCACGCACACGGCGACGTGCAGCATCCGCTGATTTGGTCAAAATATCACCGTGCCCGAAATGCCCTGAAAGCGGGGAATTTCGGGCACTTTTGTTTTCAGGGGTTGACACCGCAAAAAACGTCTGTTATAATGACGGCGAACCGGGAAAAGCCCATGCGGCCGCCCCGAAAGAATTTGCAGCGAAAGGAAGGCGATTGTGCGTGGACATAAGTCACAGTAGACGCAGCAAAACGTTGGATTGCGCCATGCTCCGCGGACACTCGCCGTTCGCGGACTGACATTGCCTGTTTTTGGGTCGCCGTTTTTGTACCCTTTTGTATGAATAAAGGGGTGAATTTCGGCTGACAGCACAACAGGTGTGTTTGTGTACGCTTTTTTCCACCGTTTTGCGTGTTTTTGCAGGGCGGTGGTTTTTTCGTGCGCAAAATTTGATTTGATGATGATGAAAGGATGTGAGACGCATGGACGCGGGCGGTTATCCATTATGCTTTGCCTTTTCCCGGAGCAGCCATGAAATGCGGCGACCCATGCGTCCCTGCATCAGCCAGATTCTGTAAAACGTCGGCTTTCGTGGCGCTCCTTTGACCGATGAACAGGAGGAAAAACGCCATGACGCTGAACCTGAAGAAGAAAGTTACCCTGACTGCCTCGCAGATGCTGGCGGAAAACAACCGCGCGACCGCCGACCGCCTGACGTGGGCGGCACAAACCGACGAAGCGAATCTCCGCACGGCGCTGAACGTGCCGGAAAACGGCCTCACGGAAGAAATGACGGAAGAAGCCCGCGACCGCTACGGCCGCAATGTGCTGCCGACGAGCCAGCGCACGCCGCTGTACAAGCGTCTCGCCGCCGCGTTCATCAATCCGTTCACCGTCGTGCTGGTGCTGCTGGCGATTTTCAGCGCACTGACGAATGTCGCGATGGTCGATCCGGGCGACGAAAGCTGGGCGACGGTCATTATCATCACCATCATGGTGCTGATTTCCGGCATCCTCCGCTTCGTGCAGGAGACCCGCAGCGGCAATGTCGCGGCGAAGCTCTCCGAGATGATTCACACGACAGTCTGCGTGACGCGCGAGGGCGAGAAGAAGGAAATCCCGCTGGAAGAAATCGTCGTGGGCGACATCGTGTCGCTGTCTGCGGGCGACATGCTCCCGGCGGACGTGCGCATCCTCCGCGCGAAGGACCTGTTTCTCAGCCAATCCAGCCTGACTGGGGAAAGTGAGCCGGTGGAAAAGTCCGGCGCGGTCTGCCAGACGGTTGGCAGCCTGACCGAATGCGGCAATCTGGCGTTCATGGGCAGCACGGTCGTCAGCGGCAGCGCAACGGCGGTCGTCCTCGCCGTCGGGCATGACACGATGCTCGGCGCAATGGCAAAGGCGCTGAACGTCAAGCCGCCGAAGACCACCTTCGAAAAGGGGGTCAACAGCGTTTCGTGGGTGTTGATTCGCTTTATGCTGCTGATGGTGCCGATTGTGCTGCTCATCAACGGTCTGAGCGACGGCGACTGGATTCAGGCGGGGCTGTTCGCCATTTCGATTGCCGTCGGTCTGACGCCGGAAATGCTGCCGATGATTGTGACCACCTCGCTGGCGAAGGGCGCCATGACCATGAGCCGCGAGAAGGTCATCATCAAGGACTTGAACGCGATTCAGAACCTCGGCGCAATGGACATCCTCTGCACGGACAAGACCGGCACGCTCACGCAGGACAAGGTGGTACTGGAATATCACCTGAACGTAGACGGTGAGCCGGACGACCGCGTACTTCGCCACGCGTTCCTGAACAGCTACTTCCAGACGGGCCTCAAGAACCTGATTGACATCGCCGTCATCGACAAACAGCGTCAGCTTGGCGCGGATGAGCTGATTGCCCGCTTCGAGAAGGTGGACGAAATCCCGTTTGACTTCGAGCGCCGCCGCATGAGCGTCGTTGTGCGCGACCGCAAGGGCAAGACCCAGCTGGTTACCAAGGGCGCGGTGGAGGAGATGCTGGCGTGCTGCACCCATGCGGAAAGCAAGGGAAAAATCGTTCCTCTGACGGACAAGGTGCGCGCCTACGTCCTGCGCAAGGCAGATGAGCTCAACGGCGGCGGTATGCGCGTGATTGCCGTTGCGCAAAAGACAAATCCCGCGCCGGAAGGGCAGTTCTCCACGGCGGATGAGAAGGACATGGTGCTCATCGGCTTCCTTGCTTTCCTTGATCCGCCGAAGGAAACGACCCGTGACGCGATTCATGCCCTACGGGAATACGGCGTCGGTGTGAAGATTCTCACCGGTGACAACGAGAAAGTCACCTGCGCCATTTGCCGTCAGGTTGGGCTGAATGCTGAACGCGTGCTGCTCGGCGCGGACATTGACGCGATGGATGATGAAGCGCTTGCGCAGGCGGCGGAGGAAATTACCGTCTTCGCGAAGCTCTCGCCCGCCCAGAAAGCGCGCGTCGTCACCGTCCTGCGCCAGAAGGGGCATTCCGTGGGCTATATGGGCGACGGCATCAATGATGCAGCCGCGATGAAGGCGGCGGACGTGGGCATCAGCGTAGATACCGCGGTGGACATCGCCAAGGAAAGCGCGTCCGTCGTCCTGCTGGAAAAAGACCTGATGGTGCTGGAAAAAGGCGTTATCGAGGGGCGGAAAATCTACGCGAACATGATGAAGTACATCAAGATGACGGCTGCGTCGAACTTCGGCAACATGTTCTCCGTCCTTGCTGCCAGCGCGTTCCTGCCCTTCCTGCCGATGGCGTCCCTGCACCTGATTCTGCTGAACCTCATCTACGATATTTCCTGCACCGCGATTCCGTGGGACAACGTGGACGCGGAGTACCTCAAAGTGCCGCGGACGTGGGATGCGTCGGGCATCAGCCGCTTCATGCTCTGGATGGGCCCGGTCAGTTCGCTGTTCGACATTGCGACGTACCTGCTGCTGTATTTCGTGATTGCGCCGATGGCGTGCGGAGGCATGACCTTCGCGCAGCTGACCAACCCCGCGATGCAGGACAAGTTCGCTGCGCTGTTCCAGACCGGCTGGTTCATCGAATCCATGTGGACGCAGACGCTCGTCATGCACATGATTCGCACGAAGAAGCTGCCGTTCATCCAGAGCCACGCGTCCCTGCCGGTGATGCTGCTGACGATGCTCGGCATTGCCGTCGTGACGCTGCTGCCCTTCACGCCCCTCGCCGCGCCGCTGGGGCTGTGTGCGCTGCCGCCTGTCTACTTCGCCTATCTGACGCTGATTGTGCTGGGCTACATGGTCTTGGCAACGCTGATGAAGAAGCTGTATATCCGCAAGTATCATGAGCTGCTGTAATGGGCTTTGATACTATTTCCAAATTCACCTGCGCCATCTGCTCGCGCCTTTTCCGCGCTTGCGTCCGCTCATTCCACTTAGCGTAGCGCTGCTACGCTGCGTTTCATTCGCGTTAGCCAGCGCGAAAAATTCGCTTCGCATCTTGGCGCATTCTCATTTGGAAATAGTATGAGTTGGTCGCGTTGTCATGCTTTGCCCGCGTGTTTATCCTCGTGTTTGGAGCTCCTCTTTACTTTGACCCATATGTCCCATTTGTATCACTGAAAACGCTTTCCCCTGTCTTTACCCGCGACGTTGCCCGGCGTTCATTGAGCTTCTCCAAAAACAGCGCCTCGTCAATCGGCAAAGTCACCGGATGCCCCAGCCACGAGGACAGATGAATCGCATTGGACAGCATCAGTCCGTTGATGCCCTCACGTCCGTCCGCGACCAGCGGTTCGCCGCGCAGAATATGCGCCGCAAACGCGTTCAGCACCGCTGGATGCTGCCCGTTCTGCCCGTCCGTCTCGACCTCGATTGTTTCGTAGGACGGCGCACGGAAGCCTTCCTGACACGTCGCGCACCATTCACGCTCGTCCATTTCCAGCTTCTTCATGATGAGCTTGCCGTCCTGACAGATGAGCGTCGCCTTCGTGCCTGTAATCTCCAAGCGGTTCGTGCCGGGGGCGTCGGCGGTCGTGGTGATGAAAACGCCCGTTGCGCCGTTCGGGTACTCGAAATAGGCGGTCACGTCGTCCTCGACCTCGATGTTGTGCCACTTGCCCTCGTGACAGAAACCCTGCACCTTGCACGGCAGTCCCACCAGCCACTGCACCAAATCCAGCTGATGCGGGCACTGGTTCAGCAGCACACCGCCGCCTTCGCCCGCCCACGTTGCGCGCCATGCACCGGAATCATAGTAGAACTGCGTGCGGTACCAGTCGGTGATAATCCAATTGACACGCTTTAAGTCACCGATTGCGCCGCTGTGAATCAGCTCGTGCATCTTGCGGTAGGTGCAATTCGTGCGCTGGTTGAACATCATGCCGAAGGTCAGTTCGGGATGCTTATCCGCCTCCGCGATCATGTCCCGCACCTGCAAGGTGTACACGCCCGCCGGCTTTTCGCACAGGACATGCTTTCCATGGCGGAACGCCTCAATCGCCAGCGTCGGATGCTGATAGTGCGGCGTTGCAATCAGCACTGCGTCGCAGGTATCGGACGCAATCAAATCGCTGCCCTCGCAGAAAACCGCAGCGTCCGGCACGGTTGCGCGAATCCACTCTCGGCGGCTTTCCTTGCGGTCTGCCATGGCGGTCAGCTGCACTTCAGGGCATTTGCCGCTCAGGATGTTGTGGGTATGCAGGCTGGCAATGCCGCCCGCACCGATGATTCCAAGTCGAAGCATACCGAAACACTCCCATCATAGAGCCAAGCAGACTCTTTGTCAATTTCAATCAGGGAAAAACAGAAATATCAGGAGGGTTATTCCGAAAAAAAGGACTGCGTCCAAGACGCAGCCCCCTTTTTGTGAAGTTTGCGTGCGCTTATTACTTCTGCGCCATCGGATAGAAGCCACGGTATGCGCCATCCTTGTATGCCTGACGTTGCTCGTCGATAATCTGCTGACCGCCGGCGGAAAGGATTTCGTTGGTGTACTTCTCCCACGTTGCGTCGAAATCTTCCGGCTTGCAGGTCACAACCTGAACCAGCAGTTCCGCTTCCTTGGAGATGATGGTCGTGCCATAGTCAATGCGGGATTGGATAGTGCGGGTGAAGCTGATAGGTTCGTAAGCGCCGTTATTGGAAATCATAAGGCTGTCCGCCACAACATCTTCGTAGCCGTGGAAGTCCATGGCGGTCGCGGCGTAGTTCAGCTCGTCAGAGCCGTAGTAGTAGCCGTTGCAAATCGGCGCGCCGTCGGTCGCGTGCATCTTGTGCGCGTCGTCGGTATCGTTGATGTTCTTCAGGTCGGTCGGAATGTTGTTTTCGTTGACGGTGGTGTAGTTGTAGCCCTTTTCGCCGTTCTGCAGCGCATACAGCGATTCCGGCTTGCACATCCAGTTCAGGTACTTAATCGCGGCAACCGCAACCTTTTCATCCACAGAAGCGGGAATGAAAATCGCCTGACCAGCGGCGGTGTAGGATTCATGCGGGGTCGTGCCGCTTTCGGGCTTGAAGGGGTCGCAGGCAATCCAGCTCGCGCCAGGAACGTTCTTCGCCAAATCCTGCGCGTAGGACTTTTCCATGCGCCACGCGGCATCCCAGTTGCCGACCCAGAAGCCGTCATAGCCGTTCACGCGGTCGCTGTCGGTCTGCTTGGAGTTCTCAATGCCGAAGTAATCGGAAACCAGACCCTCATTGAAGAACTTGTTCATCCAGCGCAGCGCTTCCTTCGCGCCAGGCAGCATGTAGTGGAACTTGTGGTTCGCCACCCAGTCTTCCTCGGTAATCTTGCTGTAATCAAGGAAGGCATCCATCTGGTAAATCCAGCCGTAGAAGGGGTCAGCCGCGTACAGGTCGGAGGAATACGGCACGGTTTTTTCGCCGCCCAGCTTCTGCTCCTTCGCCGCCTTCAGGTAGGCATACAGCTCTTCCACGTTCGTGGGAACTTCCATGTTCAGCTTTTCCAGCCAGTCCTTGCGGATGAACATGCTCTGCGTCGCGACGACGATGCGGCGCGCAGGCAGGTAATACTGCTCTTTGCCGTCGCCCACGTCGTACTGACCGTACTGCAGCACTTCGTCGCCGAGGAATGCCGTCAGTTCCTGACCGTATTCCGCCAGCAGGTCATCCAGCGGCATAATGCCGCCCATGTCGATGTACTGCTGCACCAAATCCGTGCCGTAAGTCATGCAGATATCCGGCGCGGTGCCGCCCGCCAGACGGGTGGAAAGAATCGTGCCTTCCTCCCAGCGGGAAACGGGAATCCAGTTAACCTTGATGTGGTTCGGATCACCAAAGTTCTCCTGAATGTAGTGCAGCTGCCAGCAGTCCTCCACGTTG
>OHSG01001005.1_pt1 | contig 12005 bp, 10 predicted proteins | sample 1578601 | NCBI WGS metagenome assembly OHSG01 (sample SAMEA3879534, study PRJEB24766) | human gut metagenome | biome: human-associated habitat; feature: feces | place: USA | collected 1985/1987
ATGACTGCCAGCAGCAAGAGAAGCGGAATAACGATGCAGTAGAGAATCGCTTTCCAGGTGAGGTCCGATGATATAGAAATGCTAATGCGGTCGCCGATGGCAAGGACGGGCATTTTCCGGTTGCGGGCTATCAGCTGGCGGTTGTCGTTGTCGCGGTTGCAGAGGAACGCGGCGGCACAGCCTTCGCATTTCTGCTCGCTTTCGATGGCCACCAGATAGTTTCTGTCGGTCACTTTCACTACAACGCCTATATGTTCGATGGTTTGTTCCGTCATGACCTATGGTTTATTCATACAGCAGAATCAAGTCGTCGACGGTCAGTTCCGCTCCCGTCGAGATGCCTTTTTCCAGATAGTTGGTCGTCTTGATAGCCTTTGTTTCTTCTTCCTGGTTTTCGGATGCGTAGCATGACGACGAAATGAGCAGTTTCATTTTCGTCGCATTCTTGTTGCGTACGGAGTAGGTAATGGGCACGACAAAACGTGTGAACGACGTCGAGGGCTTCAGCAGTCCTTTGCCTTCGCCGATGACATATTCCTGTCCGTATTCTTCGCGTATCATCTGTATGCTGACAAGACCGTTTTCTGTCAGGTCCTGATTGTCCTGAATGTAGGAATACATGCCTTGGATGGCTGTCGGACGGGATGTGAACGGATAGCCGATTTTGTATTCCTCCCGTCCGTCGGGATAGAACGTGTAGCTTCCGAGGAAAAGTTTTCCGGCTGAACGGTAGCTGAATTCAGGTGCATTCCGGCTGTAGTATTCGCGGTCGGTGCGGGCATCGCGCGGCGGTTCCTCTCCGTGAAGGTCCCAGGCCGCATTCCGCAGCTTGACGGCGTAAGCGCCTTCGTAGCCCTTGCGTACGATTTCCGTGGTAGGTACTTTGAACCACGTGTTTTCCGGCTGTGTATAGCTCGAGCAGGTCTTGGTGTTGACACTCGTCCATTCTTTCGGCTCGTTCACTTTTATGGATGTCGTGTTGTAGATAGGAACCCAGCTTGCCAGGTTCGAGTATTTTCCGCCACAGTTGATAGTGGAAATGTCGATAGTCGTCTTGTTGTCCTCGAAACTTGGGTTGGGTAGCTGGAGGGCAGCTTCCGTAGTGATGTCGAACGACTGTTCCTTTGACGTGGTTGAACCGATGCCTGCCATGATTTTTATGGTATAGGAAGTCGAAGGCATGAGGGTGGAAACCGTGATACGTCCTTCTTCCGTGACACGTTCCACAACGGCCGGGTGGAATTCTCCGTTCTGTTCCTTCACATATACGGAAAGGTAAGGAATGATTTTACTGTTGTCTGCACTCCATATCAGGATGTCGGCCTTCGACGGCCAAATGTTTTCACTGCCACAATAGGCCGTAAAATCTGGTATTATTCTTTGCAGCGTGACGACGTTCGATGTCCTTCTCCCATTTTTATAGCTGGCGCGGAACTCGATGTGATTGTCGCCTTCCGGTATGGGAACAGTGAGGGTGTAGGTGTTGCCTTCCTGCTTGATGGCCGTAGGTGTTGCTTCCTGCCATACACCATCCTGATTGACCTGGTATTGGATTTTTACAAAACGCTCAAGATTCGTTCCGTTGTACGACAGTTTTATGTTGGCCGTCGTAGCGTCGAAACCGACGGGTGTCGGCATATCCATCAGAAGTTTGACCGGATTCGTTGTTATTGCCAGCACCGACGGTTCGTTGGCAAGCATTCCGTAGCGGTCTTTTGCCTGAAGAATAAAATAGTGGGTGGCCGCTTCGTTGGATTTGGCCGACAGTTCCGGGATCATGTCCGTAAAGTCGATCACGGCCTTTGTGGAATTCTCCTCGTTACCTTCGATAACGAATCCATGTTCTTTCAGAATGGGCAAGTCTTTGCCCACCAGTTCTATTTCCTGACTGATGTCGTTTTTGTAGAGTGTCTCGGAAAGGGCCGTAAGGCGTATGCTTTTCAATCCGTTCGGTGCCGAGATTTCACATCTGACGGCCTGTTGCGGACTTTCGCTTTCCAATATCGTGATAGGGTCGTTGTTGGTAAATCCAATGGTTTTGATTTCGGGAGGCATGGCATTAAAGAGGTCGTCGTTGATAGGCACTGTGGTCGGGTTGGCGAGAGTAGCCTCGTCGTAGACGAATGTCAGTGCTTTTCCTTCCGCGGTTTCGGCTATGTCGGTTCTGACGCAGTAGTGCTCGCTAACTTGGGCGTTGCTGATTTCTATCGGACAAATCGTGATTGTTTTTCCTTCCTGGTTGGTCAGGGTGACTTCTCCCTGAATGGTTCCGGGACGGATATAGGCGGCACGATGTTCGTCGGGACTGAAGCCGATATAGATGCCTTTTGTCGATTTCATCCGCAGGCTGATGCCTTTAAACTCATTGACAGCGGCTTCCGAAATTGCGGAGGAAACGAGGGCATTGTCTATCTTGCAGTCCAGCGTGACGTCGGTCAGCATGTCGTCGTAGACAGTAGCGCTGCTTTCCCCATAAAACGACAGCATGTCGAAGCCTTCTTCTTCCATTTTACCCATAGAAGCGGAAAATATGTAGGTGCCGACCGGCACTTTCCGGTGGGACGCTTCAAATTCCTCAATCGTTTTCCACGTTTTGGTGTATCCCGTGATGGTGTTGGATGCCGTGATTTCAAACTGTTCGATATCGGGTTGCGGAATGCTCAAATCTTCAGCGCCGGCAATGCCTTTGGCCATCGTGTCGGCATGAATGGTGAAGTTCAGGTCGCCGTAGCCGGTTATCAGGATGTTGCGGTCGTTGTGGCATCCGGTAGTTGTCAGAAGCAGGGCTGCGAGACTGAGTATGGTGTATAAAAATCGTGTCTGCATATAGGGGAATATTATGATGCAAAATAAGTCATTTCTTATTGGTGTTGCAACTTTTAAGTGGGTAAAGATGGGCTCTTTTGTCATCAATAGGGGCTAATTTTGCTGTTGCTGCCGTAGTGGGCCTGACCTTGAAAGTCTGTGCTTTTGAATTTTACTGAAAGAATATTAAAAAACATTTCAAAATTCGCGGACTCTTGACGAATGTAGTAATTTAGCTAACCGAATCAACAAAAACCATAAAACAGAATGATAAAAAAGAGCTTATTAGCTTCGATGCTGGCAATTACACTTGCTTTGCCGTCGTTTGCTGCCAATCCAAAAAGAGAATTCCGTGGGGCGTGGGTCCATACAGTTCACCAGGGACAATATGCTAAAATGACCACATCGGAAACGCAGGCCTATTTGCGCGACCAGCTTGACAAACTGAAAGCTGCCGGTTGCAATGCCGTGGTGTTTCAGGTGCGTCCAAGTGCCGATGCTTTCTATGCTTCCGGTCTGGAACCGTGGAGCCGCTTCCTGACGGGAACGGCCGGAAAGGCTCCGTCGCCTTATTGGGACCCTCTGCAGTTTATGATAGAGGAGGCACATGCTCGCGGCATGGAACTGCATGCATGGCTGAATCCGTATCGTGTTACGACTTCCAAAAATGAAAAACTGCCGGCCAATCATATATATTATAAGCATCCCGAACGATTTGTCACTTATGCCGACGGGAAAATATATTTTGACCCGGGATTGCCCGAAAACCGCCAGTTCATCGAGGAGGTTGTGAAGGATATTGTTTCCCGCTACGATGTAGATGCCATCCATCTGGACGACTATTTCTATCCTTATCCGAATCCGGGAGAGGAGTTTCCGGATAATGTCAGCTTTGCAGCATACGGTCGCGGATTTACTCGTCGGGCAGACTGGCGTCGGGATAATGTGAACGTGTTGATTAAGGAAATTCATGAAACCGTACGCGAATGTAAACCGTGGGTGAAGTTTGGTGTATCACCGTTCGGTATTTATCGTAACAAGAAGAATGACCCGAACGGAAGTGAGACAAACGGCTTGCAGAACTACGATGACTTGTATGCCGATGTACTTTTGTGGGTAAACAATGGCTGGGTAGATTACAATATCCCGCAGATTTATTGGGAAATCGGACATCCGGCAGCCGATTATGATACACTGATTCGCTGGTGGGCACGCCATTCGGCAGCTCGTCCGCTGTATATCGGTCAGGATGTGATACGCACTGTATCGAAAGCGGATTTGATGAATCCGAACCAGAGCCAGATTCCGGCAAAGTATAATTTGCAGCGTTCATTGCCTACCGTACAGGGAAGCTGTCAGTGGTATGCGGCGGCAGTGGTAGAGAACAAGGGAAATTACCGGGATATGCTGGTGAAAGAATATCACAAGTATCCGGCATTGCTTCCGGCTTCTCCGTTTATGGACGACAAGGCTCCGGGCAAAGTGCGTAAGCTGAAACCGGTATGGACCGCAGACGGATACATCTTGTTCTGGACGGCACCGAAGGCAAAGACCGAGATGGACAAGGCTTATCATTATGTGGTGTACCGCTTCGGAAGCAAGGAGAAGGTGAACCTGAACGATCCTTCACACATTGTAGCGATTACGCACGATGAATTCTATAAGTTGCCGTATGAAGATGGAAAAACGAAATATCGTTACGTAGTGACTGCACTCGACCGTCTGCACAATGAGTCGAAATCGGTATCAAAGAAGATCAAGCTGTAAATATCAGTCTGATAGAAAATAGAAAGGGCAGGAAGAAAGGTTTGTGGTTTTCTTCCTGCCCTTTTTTATGGATTTCCCTATAAGTTATTTGATATTTTTTCGAATCTTGCTAAGATAGGCATGCATGCCTTCTGCATCTTTCCGGCTGATAATATCTAACAGTTCGTTTAGCTCCGTACGGATATTTTCTACCTGAGCCGGAGTGCGTGGATTGAACAAGATTTCCTGTAGCAGAAAATCATCTTCGCTCAGCACACCTTGCGCAATGGCCATGTGGCGCTTGAAGGTAGTACCCGGTGCATCTTGGTGTTTCATGACGGCTGCAAACACAAAGGTAGATACGAACGGGATGGACAAGGAGTAAGCCACAGTTTCGTCGTGCTCCTCGAAGGTGTATTCAAAGATGTTCAGCTTCAGGTGCTGGTAAAGGTCCTTGAAGAAAATCTTTCCCAGGTGGTCACCTTCCTTGATGATGATGGCATTCTCCGTACTCAGTTTGTCGAGGTTGGCAAATGTAGGACCGAACATCGGGTGGGTAGATACATAACGGAAGCCGCAGTTTTCATAAAACTCCTTTAATCCGGTTTTCACGGAAGCGATGTCGCTGATGATACAGTCCTTCGGCAGTACCGGAAGGACCTGATGGAAAGCATCGAGTGTGTATTTTACCGTGGCAGCATTGATGACCAGCTCCGGCTTGAATTCGCTGATTTCTTCCAGCTTGGTGAAGCGGTAGCAGTTGTACATAAAGCGCAGGCGTTGGGGATTCACATCGTATACGGCGACTTCATGTTCAAAACTCAATACATCGGTAAAGAAGGAGCCCATTTTCCCGGCTCCTAAAATCAATATTTTCATGCTTTGTTTCTGTTATTTGTTGATGATTTCCATTTGCTGGCGCACGCTTTCTTCGTGAATCAGCTCGAATACTTGTTTGACGAAATCGGAATCCATGCCGCAAAGTGAGCCTTGTGCGCCACGCTTGTCCAGAATTTCGTTGTAACGTCCGGTCTGCAGGATGGTCATGTTATGTTCCTTTTTGAAGGTACCGATTTCACGGCACACACGCATACGTTTGGCGAGTATGTCCATCAGGTCGTTGTCACATTCGTCAATCTGCCGGCGGAGCTCGTTCAGGTTTTCTGTCGTCTGATGCTCAGAACGGATTACGAGTAGGTTCAGGATGTAGTCTAGAATATCGGGAGTAACCTGCTGTGCGGCATCGCTCCATGCACATTCCGGATTGCAGTGTGATTCGATGATGAGTCCGTCGAAACCTAAGTCCATGGCCTGCTGGCACAGCGGAGCAATCAGTTCACGTTTTCCGCCGATATGGCTCGGGTCGCAGATAATAGGCAGGTTCGGGATGCGGCGGCGCAGTTCGATAGGAATGTGCCACTGCGGCAGGTTGCGGTAAATTTTCTTGTCGTATGAAGAGAATCCGCGATGAATGGCACCGATACGTTTCAGTCCGGCATTGTTGATACGTTCCAATGCACCAATCCACAACTCCAGATCAGGATTTACCGGATTCTTCACATAGACGGGAATGTCCACGCCTTTCAGGGCATCGGCAATTTCCTGTACGGCAAACGGGTTGGCAGTAGTACGGGCACCAATCCATACGATGTCTACGTCAGCTTTCAGGCATTCGTACACATGCTTGGCGGTAGCTACTTCCGTGGCTACGTACATACCGGTTTCCTTCTTCACTTCTTTCAGCCAGGAAAGACCTTCCACACCGATACCTTCGAAACCTCCCGGTTTGGTACGGGGTTTCCAGATTCCGGCACGGAATATCTTGATACCTTTGTCAGACAGTGACTTGGCTGTAGTCATAACTTGTTCTTCTGTTTCGGCACTGCAAGGGCCTGCAATGATCAACGGGCGTTCCTGAGAAACACCTTCCAGTTCAATAGGGAGTAAATCTAACTGTTCCATGGTAGTATTTGATTTTTGTAATGTTATTTATTCATGATGGCCTGGATTCGTTTTAACGCCTCTTCCAGTTGAGGCTCTTTGGCGCAGAGTGAAATACGGATATACCGTTTTCCGTTGCTGCCGAAAATGAATCCCGGAGTGATGAACACGCGGGCTTCGTGCAAGACTTTCTCGGTCAGTTCTTCTACGTCGGCATAGTGGTCTGGAATGCGTCCCCACAAGAACATACCTACTTGTTCCGGGTCGAAGGTACATCCCAAGGTATGCATAATTTCTTCAGCCAGTTTCCGGCGACGTGCGTAAGTCTGGATATTGGCTTCTTCGTGCCATTCTGCGCTGTTGTGGTAAGCCTGTGCGGCTGCCAGCTGCAAGGGCCGAAAAGTACCGGAATCAATGTTGCTCTTGATTTTCAGAATCCACTGTACGAAAGTGGCATTGGTTGCCAGCATACCTACGCGCCATCCCGGCATGTTGTGGCTCTTGCTCATGGAGTTGAACTCAATACAGCATTCTTTGGCTCCCGGTACGTTCAGAATACTGATAGGTTTACGGTTCAGAATGAAACTGTACGGATTGTCGTTGACGATGACAATCTGGTGACGGCGTGCAAAATCCACCAGCTTCTCGTAAAGCTCCATGGTGGCATTGGCACCGGTCGGCATGTTGGGATAGTTGGTCCACATGATTTTTACCCGACTTAAATCCATCTTTTCCAGCTCTTCGAAATCCGGTTGCCAGTGATTGTCTTCCCGCAGGTTGTAGTTCACGATTTCACTTCCCAAAATCTTGTTCAGTGAAGTGTAGGTAGGGTATCCGGGGTTTGGAACCAGCACCTGGTCACCGGGGTTCACCAGTGCAAGTGTGACGTGAAGGATACCTTCCTTCGAACCGATAAGCGGCTGGATTTCCGTTGCCGGGTCCAGGTCTACATCATACCATCTTTTATACCAGTCGGCCATGGCTTTGCGCAGTTCCGGTATTCCCACCGTAGGCTGGTAGCCGTGTGCGTCCGGCTTGCGGGCATTCTCACACAACACGTTGATGGTCTCTTCTGAAGGCGGCATGTCCGGGCTTCCGATTCCTAAGCTGATGACATTTTTTCCTTCGGCATTCATCCGTGCCACTTCTTTCAGTTTCCGGCTGAAGTAGTATTCGCTGACGTGGCTCAGTCGGCTGGCCGGCTCTATCTTATAAGGTTGATTCTCCTTCTGCATATTCTCCTAAAATTTTAAGTGCTTTGGTTAATGGCATTACTGCATCAATGGATTGTTTGTATCTCAAATAGTCGTTGAACATCACGTCTACGTAGAACAGGTATTCCCATTCCCGCCCGATGATGGGCAACGACTGTATTTTTGTCAAGTTAATGTGATAGAACGAAAAGATGGATAACACTTGTGACAAGCTTCCTTCATTATGAGGCAGGGAGAAAACAATGTTGGCCTTGTTGATTTTGGAACGGTCTTTCAGTTCGTCGGCCATCCAGGGATCGCATATCACCAGAAAGCGGGTGAAATTATGCTTGTTGGTTTCAATGCCTTCCTGCAAGATTTTCATGCCGTAAAGCTCGGCTGCATATTTGGAGCAGATGGCAGCATGTCCTTTTAATCCCTTTTCCTTGATGTCGCGTGCACTGCCTGCGGTATCTTCCGTTTCTACCACCTTCAGTTGTGGATGGTGTTGCAGGAAATCCCGGCATTGTGCCAGTGCTACCGGATGAGAGTTTACTTCTGTCAGTGTACTCCAGTCTTCTCCGGGCAGACACATGATGCTGTGGCTGATTCGTAATTTATGTTCTCCGATAATCGTAGCTCCACTGTCTCTGAGCAATTCGTAATTGTGAAGGAGGCTTCCGGCAATCGTATTCTCAATGGCAATCATTCCGATGATGCTGCTGTCTTTTTTCAGGTTATCGAACACCTCTTCGAATGTGTTGCAGCAAATCAGTTCGATTTCCTCATCCTTGAAAAACTTATGGGCTGCAATGTCGTGATACGAGCCCGGAACTCCTTGTATGGCTATCTTCTTCATCTTTTGTGTAACTATAAAAAAAGTCCCGCTCCATCGAAGCGGGACTTTGTATTATCATTTCATTCTTGTTTTCTCTATTAACGTATGCATGCAAACTCCCGCTTCACTTCATTGCTAAAGTAAAAGAAATAAAAGTAAAAGAAGAAGTATGATGCAAATGTTCTCATTTGTTTGTTATTTTGTTGTTATTTCTGCTGCAAATGTAATACTTTTCTTTAAAAAACAAATGTTCCGACAAACTTTTTCTTCTTATTTTTAAAAAATAGCCTCAGAATGGTGGATATGAATGTATTTTCTTACCTTTGTTGTACAGAGATATTTCATTTGTAAAACAGCCAAAACAAATAAGAACATGAACTATAATTTTGATGAAGTGATTGACCGTCGCGGCACATGCAGCGAGAAAGTAGACGGTATGGTAAACGTATGGGGAAAGTCTGATTTGATTCCGATGTGGGTGGCCGATATGGATTTTGCCACACCTCCGTTTATTTTAGAAGCCATTCGTAAGCGTTGTGAACATCCGGTGTTGGGATATACCTTCCGTTCAGAAGATTACTATCAGTCTATTATCGGATGGGTAAAGAAACGTTATGGCATGTCGGTAGAGAAGGAAGAAATCAATTTTGTACCAGGCATTGTACCGGGTTTGGGAATGGCTATCAACTGTTTCACAAAGCCGGGCGACAAGATTATGATTATGCCTCCGGTGTACCATCCTTTTGCCTGGCTGGTGACACGTAATAACCGTCGCTTGGTGGAATGCCCGCTGAAGGAAGTGGACGGACATTATCGTATGGATTTGGATTTGATTCGCCGTTCCATAAAGGGAGTACAGGTATTGATTCTGTGTAATCCTCACAACCCGGGAGGAGTAGTTTGGAAGAAAGAAGAATTGCAGGAACTGGCCGAAATCTGTGCCGATGACAATGTGATTGTCTTTTCGGATGAAATTCATGCCGACCTGACTTTACCTCCTTATCAGCATCTGCCTTTTGCCATGGTGTCAGAAAAAGCCCGCAACAACTCTGTTACTTTCATGGCACCCAGCAAGACTTTTAATATGCCGGGAGTAGCCGCTTCGCATACCATTATTTATAATGAAGGACTTCGTTCACGTTTTGTGGCTTACCTGGATGCCGGAGAACTGAATGCGGGACATGTATTTGCCTGGCCTGCCGTAACCGCCGCTTATACCGAAGGAGAAGAGTGGCTAGAACAGTGTCTGGCTTATATTCAGGGAAATATTGACTATGTGGATGCTTATACGAAGGCATATACTCCTAAGATTAAGGTGATGCGTCCGCAGGCTTCTTACCTGATTTGGCTGGATTGTCGCGAACTGGGATTGTCGCACGAGGCATTGAATGCTTTCTTTGTCGACAAAGCCGGACTGGCGTTGAACGATGGAGAGATGTTCGGTAAGGAAGGAGCAGGCTTTATGCGAATGAATGTAGGTTGTCCGCGTGTGACACTTGAAAAAGCCTTACAGCAGTTGAAAGCAGCTTACGAAGCACTTTAATACATCTATTATTATAAAAAGGACGGGTGTGGAATTTCATGAATGAATGTTCCGCACCCGTCCTTTTTGAAAAGTATCGTTTAGTAGATTCCGTTTTGCAGATTGCTCTTTTCAAAGTTATTGAAATTGCCGGAAATCAGGTTTTCCTTTTCAGGAGCCAGCTCGATGGCCTTTTTCATGTCTTCTGCCGCACCGGCCTTGTCGCCCATCAGCAGGTGAACACGTCCTCTTTCCTGATACAGCTGCGCTTCCTGCGGAATCAGTTCAATAGCTTCCTGATAATTCTCGAGCGCCTTGTCCAGTTGTTTTTCTTCTATCAGCAAGCCACCTTTCAGCAAATACGCTTTCACGTTGAACGGGTTCAAAGCTATAACCTGTTCCACGCATGCTTCTCCTTCCTGATTTTCTCCCATACCGATATGGATGGTAGCTTTCAGTAGAAGCGCTTCCTCTTCTTCCGGATTCAGTTTCAGCACCTGCTCCAAGTCATTGAGCGCATCTTTCGCCTGACGCATTTCCCACAGCACTTCGGCACGCAGAAGGTAGGCTTCTGTGAAACTCTCGTTTTGTACGATGGCTTTGGTCAGCATGACAATGGCTTGCAAGTCATTTTTCAAGCCACGTGCTGCACGAGCGGCTAAGTAGTAAGCCTGGGCGTTCTTTTCATCCAAAGCGATGGCTTTCTGGCAGGCCTTATCCATCCCTTCATAGTCTTCTTGTATATAGCATACGCTGGCTAGAGACAGCAAGGCCTGTACGTTTGTCTCATCTTGGGCAATCAGCCGGTCAAGGGTAATGCGCGCATCCTCCGTGCGGTTGGCCTGAAGATATGCACTGGCCAGTAAACCCAGCGTTTCCTTTTCTTCTTGAAGTGCCACTGCTTCTTCAAAACATTTGATAGCGTAGGGTAGTTTACCCATGTTGCGGGCACGGATGCCGTCATATTTCAGGATGTCGAAATTCTTCTTGTCTTGTTTCTCTTGTTCGTTTGCATCGGATTTACTTTTTCCGAATAAAGATGATAATAATCCCATGATAAACTGATTTAATGTTTTTTCTGTGGCAAAGATAGGTAGAAAAAAGAAAGAAATTTGTATGTTTGCACCGTATTTTACTTTAAAAGATGAAACTATGAAGAGGCTAATGTTTTTGGTGGCAGCTGTCTTGGCTTGCCATTCCATGCAGGCACAATATTTCTGCACGACAGAGGGTACAGAACTGCACTATGTGAATTACGATGAAATCGGTCAGAGTACATCGGATGAAACCATGACCGTAAGTAAGGTAGAGAAGGTAGACGGAAAGCTTCAGGCTGCCTACTATGATAAGATTGTCACTACAAAGGCAAAGAACAATACCAGCTATACTTTGTTCAACTGGAGCTACGATGGAGCCAATACGGTATGTACGGAAGATTTGATGTACGGTCCGTATGTGGATTCTGATTCTGACCCTGCTAAATACAACGAGGCTGCCCGTTTGGGTTTGTTGGAGAAACTTAAGTTTAAAGGCGACAATTCATTTACTATCAAAGACGGTGCTAAAGGTGGTGAGAGTATTCCTGACCGCTCTTATCAGGTAGTTCGCAATATGTTGAAGAATGAAGTGAATGTGTCTGGTGCAGCTTACATGGGAAATGAAACCATCAGCACTACAGCCGGAAAGTTTGACTGCGTGAAGATTTCTTACCTGCAGCGCACAAAGATTGTGCTGAAAACCACTACACTGCGCGTGACCGAATGGTATGCCAAAGGAGTGGGACTGGTGAAATCGGAAGCATACGACACCAAAGGCAATTTGGACAGCAAGACATTGCTGGTGAAGATTGTAAAGAAATAAATCAAGCAATTTGTCGATAAAATTCCGGCCCGGAATCTGTTCTTGAGGGACATTCAGTAAATGTCTCTAAAAATAAGATGGCATATGAAGTGATACTGGC
>OHSG01001021.1_pt1 | contig 11922 bp, 7 predicted proteins | sample 1578601 | NCBI WGS metagenome assembly OHSG01 (sample SAMEA3879534, study PRJEB24766) | human gut metagenome | biome: human-associated habitat; feature: feces | place: USA | collected 1985/1987
AGGTATGCCTTGATGAATCCATCAATCTTGCCGTCCATCACACCTTCAACGTCAGATGTCTGATAGTTGGTGCGGTGGTCCTTCACACGACGGTCGTCAAACACATAACTTCTTATCTGGCTTCCCCACTCTATCTTTTTCTTTCCGGCCTCAATCTTGGCCTGAGCCTCAAGACGCTTTTTCATCGCACGGTCGTAGAGTTGCGATTTGAGCAATCGCATTGCGTTGTTGCGGTTTTCGAGCTGTTTGCGGCTCTCGGTGTTCTCGATGAGGATTTCTTCCTCCTCGCCCGTGTCAGGGTCAACATACTGATAGCGCAGACGAACACCTGTCTCCACCTTGTTTACGTTCTGACCGCCGGCACCTCCTGAACGGAACAAGTCCCAGCTGACCTTTGACGGGTCGACATAAACCTCGATGGTGTCGTCGACAAGAGGCGAAACGAACACGCTGGCGAAGCTCGTCATGCGCTTGCCCTGTGCGTTGAACGGAGATACACGCACCAGACGGTGAACGCCGTTCTCGCTCTTCAGATATCCGTAGGCATACTCGCCACCCTCAATCTCCATGGTTACGCTCTTTATTCCGGCCTCATCGCCTTCCTGAAGGTTGCTTATCGTCACCTTATGACCATGAGCCTCGGCCCAGCGCATATACATACGCATGAGCATCTGAGCCCAGTCCTGACTCTCAGTGCCGCCCGCACCACTATTAATCTTGAGAACACAGTCCATCGGGTCTTCCTTCTGGCGGAGCATATTCTTAAGCTCCAAGTCCTCGATAGCCTTAATCGCCTTGGCATAGTCTTCGTCAACTTCCTCCTCAGTAACCATCTGTTCATGATAGAAGTCGAAAGCCAGTTTCAGCTCATCGGCGCAAGTGCGCACTTCCTTATATCCGTCGAGCCAGCGCTGAATGCCTTTTACCTTCTTCATCTGCTCCTGCGCACGCTTCGGGTCGTCCCAAAAATCCGGCGCCTGTGTGCGGAGCTGTTCTTCCTCAAATTCTATTTTCTTCTTGTCTATGTCAAGATAATGGTGCAGTGCGTCGGCACGCTCCATCACGTCTTTCAACTGATCACTTGTTATCATCTGGTTACTTTCGTTATTTAAAATTATTTTTCAGAAGCAGCCTGCTGCTCAGCCTCAGCGTCTTCATACATTTTGTTGATAATGTCGGCATAGTTTTTATTAAGCACCTTGCGCCTTATCTTCAGCGTGTTGGTAAGTTCTCCGGCCTCCATCGTGAAGTGTTTCGGCAATATGGTGAAACGCTTGATTTTCTCATAACTTGCAAACTGCTGCTGAAGGGTCTCTATGCGCTCGGCCATCATCCTGTTGATGCGAGTATCGGCACAAAGTTCCTCACGGCTGCCATACCTTATATTATTGTTGCGTGCATATTCCTCAAGCAATGCATAATCAGGAATTACCAACGCAGAAACGAACTTGCGCTGATCGGCAATCACGGCTATCTGGTCAATAAACTTGTCGACAAGGAGTTTCGACTCTATCATCTGCGGAGCAATATATTTGCCGTTAGATGTCTTGAACAAGTCTTTTATTCTGTCTTTCAGGAACAGTTCGCCATTCTCAATATATCCGGAATCGCCCGTATGGAAGAAGCCATCTTCGTCGAACACCTCCCGGTTGAGGGCATCGCGCTTGTAATATCCTTTGGTTATGGTCGGACCTTTGAGCAGAATCTCGTCGTTCTCACCAATTTTAATTTCAAGTCCGCGTATAGGCTTTCCAACAGAACCTATTGTGAAAGGCTCGTCCTTATGGTCGCACGACACTGTGGCAAGGCTTTCTGTAAGGCCATATCCCACAATCATGTTTATTCCTATTGAATGGACAAAACTCTCAACCTCCTCAGACACTGTGGCACCTGCCGTAGGGAATATGTTGGGATGCTCAAGGCCAAGTTCGTTTCTGACAATGCTGAACAGGGTTCTGTTCATCAACTCATACTTCATTTTAAGGCCCAACGGCGGACGCTTGCCGCGGCTAAGATACTCGATGTTGTGCTTACGGCCGACAGTGAGAGCCTTCATAAACAGCTTACGCCTGACAGGATTTGCACGGTCTATTTTATCCTTAACGCCGGCATATACCTTCTCCCAGAACCTCGGTACCGAACTCATACAGGTAGGATGAGTCTCACGCATAGACTTCTGTATCTCCTTGGGATTGGTGTTGATGACAATCTCGGCACCTTCAGTGAGACACAGAAACATCCATCCGCGCTCAAAGATATGAGTTATAGGCAGAAAGTTCATTATGCGGTCTTTCTCGGTTACGTGTATCACCTCATCATTAGCCCTCAACGCTGCATGAAACTGCCCGTAAGTAAGCATAACGCCCTTGCTGTCGCCTGTTGTTCCGCTTGTATAGAGAATATTGCACAAGTCGTCATCGTTGGCCTCGGCATACAGCTTTTCCACTTCCGACTGGCGCGGACTGTTTGCGCCAAGCTGCAGAAACTCGTCAAAATATATTGTATTTTTGTCGTTCGGACTTATAACAACACGCTTGTCATAAACGATAATACGTTCGAGCGACGGACAATGAGCAAACACCTTGTGGGCTTTGTCATACTGCTCCTGCTCACCGACAAAGAGGAAACGCACCTGGGCATCATCAATCATATACTGAATCTGCTGCTCGCTGCTTGTTGCGTAAAAAGGCACGCTGACGGCCCTTATGCCAAACGCTCCAAAGTCGGTGTACAGATACTGAAGCGAGTTCTGCGAGAACACTCCGATGTTTTCCTGAACCTTGACACCAAGATTCAGCAGAGCGTTGGACACATGCCTCACCTTGCATGAAAACTCCTTCCACGACACTGACTTCCATTGAGTTCCGCCAAAGTCACGATAAATAAGCACTCGCTTGTTTCCATACTTCTTTGCCTGTTCGTGGATTAAAACAGAAAGATGACATCTTGTCTGCATAAGCGTATTGTTTTTTGTTAGTTGCAAAGATATATTAAAATAACCATAAATACAAAAATAAAAACGGCTTTTTTGCCTTAAAAAACAATCTAAAATGAAACATTTATATTGACAAAATAAACAACCGGACAGCAACACGGCTGATAAGCGCAACACAAAGACAGCAACATACAGGAATGATATAATTGACACTTGTTTTGATTACATTTTGTTTTTACGCCAATTTGTATTAACTTTGCGCTGAATTTATTACATTATGAACAAGCCACAGGCTGATGATAAGCCACGAGGCGCAACCTCTTTTAAACTATTATGACATACACTGAATATCTGAACGATGCCGTAGAGCTGTTGAAAAAACTGATAGCCACGCCATCGGTAAGCCGTGATGAAAGCAAAGCTGCCGACATAATGGCCGGAACTGTCAGCGAATACGGATATGAATATTGCCGCGAAGGCAACAATATATGGATTAAAAGCAGCGGATTTGACAGTTCAAAACCTACGCTGCTGCTAAATGCCCACATCGACACGGTGAAGCCCGTAAGCTCATGGACACGCGACCCATTTGTGCCTGAAATTTGCGACGGCAGACTTTATGGCCTGGGAAGCAACGACTGTGGCGGCGGTCTCGTAGCACTTCTGCAGACATTCAGGTTTATAACTTCGCATAAACAGAACTACAACACGATATGGCTGGCGTCGGCTGAAGAAGAAGTTTCTGGCGAAAACGGCATAAGACGCGTGCTACCAATGCTGCCTGAAATAACAGCGGCAATGGTGGGCGAACCCACCGGTATGCAGCCGGCCATAGCCGAAAAGGGACTGATGGTGATAGATGCCACAGCCAAAGGCAAATCGGGACACGCAGCAAGAGGCGAAGGCATCAACGCAATATACGAGGCTTTGGACGACATTGAATGGCTGCGCAAATACAAGTTTGAAAAGGTGAGTCAGCTGCTTGGCCCTACGGTAATGAACGTTACAATAATAAATGCAGGCACACAGCACAACGTCATACCTGATGAATGCAAGTTTACTATAGACATCAGAACGAACGAATATTATAAAAATGAGGAAGTGTTTAATTTTCTTTCGTCCAAAATGAAGAGCAGACTGAAAGCGCGCTCGTTCCGCCTGTCGTCATCACACATCAGTCCAGACAGCCCGCTGATAAAACGATGCATGACAATGGGCATGAAACCGTTCGGCTCGCCCACCCTTTCAGACCAGGCACTAATGCCGTTTCCGTCATTCAAACTCGGACCGGGCGAATCATCGCGCTCACATTCTGCCGATGAATATATATGCATCGACGAGATTGACAAAGCCATCAGAACATACATAGATCTGCTCGACGGCGCCGACATTTAGATTCTACAGACGGCATAAAACGCACTTTTATGTAAAAAAATGTATATCAAGTGGGTGCAAAAGTAAATTATATGGCCTAAAAAACCCACAAATTACAGGCCAATAAGTTTCTTTTTGTAAACTAAAAATACATTTACCCAAGACAAATGTAACATCTTTCCGGATAATAGTCTATGAATGAGATAAAATCATCTGCCATATGCAAAAAAATGTCCAATAAGAATCTAACATGTTAAATTAAACTACAAACGATGATTTTATTTGGAAATAAAAACCAAATTCGCTACATTTGCAATTATAAATAATCCCAATAAAATATGAAAAAACTTTTTTTTACCTTATCAATGGCACTAATGTCAACATTGGTGTTTGCCGTCCCTGCAAAACGAGGACTTTGGAAGACGGTGAAAATGGCTGACGGAACAGAAGTCAGAGTGGAATTACGTGGTGATGAATTCTGCAACTACTGGCAGGCAGAAGACGGACGCAAGTTCGTCAAGAATAGCAACACGGGATTCTTCGAGCTTGCCGACATGGATAAGATGAAGGCTAATGCAGATAAGTTGAGACTCTCTGCCCGACGTAACAAAAAAAATATTGATACAAGAGCTGTCATTGGAGGAGATCATCAGCCATATGTCGGTAAGAAAAAAGGTCTTATCATACTTGTACAGTTTGCCGACATGAAGTTCTGGGATGATCATACGCCTGAACTTTACAATCGCATAGCAAACGAAGAAGGCTTCAACGAGATGGGCTTTAGCGGAAGTGTCAAGGACTATTTCAAGGCACAGAGCTACGGTCAGTTTGAGCTTGACTTCGACATTGCCGGTCCTGTAACAATGCTCAATAATTATGCCTATTACGGCGCCCACACTAACGGAAGCCAGGATAATGGTCCCGCATTGGGCGAAATGGTTATGGACGCATGTAAATCAGTAGATGCTGACGTTAACTTCCAGGATTATGACTGGGACGGCGACGGAGAAGTTGACCAAGTGTTCATTCTGTATGCCGGACATGGTGAGGCATCATGGGACGACCCCAACACTATATGGCCGCACGAATGGAACCTCCGTTCTGCCATAGGACGCACACTCACCCTTGACGGTGTCAAGATAGATACATATGCCTGCAGCTGCGAGCTTGGAATAAACACTTCTGACCGCAGTGAATGCATTGACGGTATAGGTACAATATGCCACGAGTTCTCTCACTGCCTTGGTTTTGCCGATATGTATGACACATCTTACAGCGGCAATTATGGTATGGGCGAATGGGACATCATGGACCAGGGAAGCTATAACGGCAACGGATATCTTCCAGCCAACTACACAAGTTACGAGCGTATGTACGCAGGATGGATTGAGCCTATAGAACTCAAGGAGAACTGCAGTGTAAACAACATGACTCCGCTTTCTGAAAATGGTGAAGCATACATCATATATAACGACAACAACAGTGATGAGTATTATCTGCTTGAGAACAGACAACGCACCGGATGGGATGCGGGACTGCCTAACTCAGGACTTCTTATCCTGCATGTTGACTTCGATGCCTCTGCATGGAGACAGAATATTGTAAACAGTACATCACGCCAGCGCTGCACAATATTCCTTGCCGACAACGATCCTTCTTCAAGAAACACTGCCGGCGACATCTATCCTTATGGATACAACAACAGTTTGACTAACACTTCTACACCTGCCGCAACACTTAATAATATGAACACAGATGGTTCAAAATACATGAACAAGTCTGTTAAAAATATCACGAGAAACGGCGACGGCACAATGTCGTTCACATTTGAAAATGAGAACAACAACACCAACGACTATCAGTTGCCTGAATCATACATATTCTACGAGTCATTCGACAAGTGTGACGGTCAGGGAGGAAACGACGGCAACTTCAGCGCAACAACATCTGGCAGCGTACAATACGACAACGACGGATGGAAGTCTACAAGTTCACGTCAGGCTCTCAAGTGCGCACAGTACGGTTCAAGCATGATTGCCGGAAGCGTAACAACTCCAGAGATTACCATCAACGGAACATGCCAGATACAGTTTAAGGCTGCTCCTTATGCAAACGAGGCTAACAACATATACATTGAGGTACAGGAAGGCGACGGCACTCTGTCTAAGAATACATTCGTGCTCAAAGCTAACACATGGTCTGCATACAGCGCTGACATTACAGGCAGCGGACCTTGCAAGCTAAGATTCTATGTAAGCTCTGGCCGTTTCTACCTTGACAAGGTTTGTGTAAGCGATGGCTCTACAACAGGTATCAACAGTGCTGTTAACGACAATAAGGTTAACGATAACCGTATCTTCAGCATCGACGGACGCTATATGGGCAAAGACTTCAACAGTCTGAAGAAAGGTATATATATCATCAACGGAAAGAAAATTGTCAAATAACAATTTGTAATCAACATAAAGGGGCGGGCATCATAGTCCGCCCTTTTTCATTAACTACCATACTGTAAGGCTGCAACAGTCACGGCCGAAAACTTAAGACAATGACAAATCGCTAATATCTCTAAAAACTATGATTAAGCTTACTTATATCTTCCATAGTTGTTTCATGCTTGAGACCGAACAATGTGTTCTGATATTCGACTACTGGAAAGATTCGCCTGAGGGCGATGTAAAAAAAATGCTCGAGCACACCGGCAAAAGAGTTTACTTCATGGCAAGCCACTTTCACGAAGACCATTTTAACCCCGAAATAATAGCAATGAACGTGCCGAATGGAGATAAGAGGATAATACTCTCACGCGACATAATAAGACGCCACAGAGCTAAAGAAACCGATGCCGACGTTGTTATGCGCAAAGGCGACGTTTACAACGACGAATATATAAAAATAAAGGCCTTCGGATCTACCGACGCAGGAGTGTCGTTCATGCTTGAGACTGACGGAAAGAAGATATTTCATGCAGGCGACCTGAACAACTGGCACTGGGAAGACGAGTCAACACCACAGGAAGTAAAGAAGATGGAGGGCGACTTCAAGGCTGTGCTGCGCGACATAAAGGCAGAATATCCGGCTGTCGACCTGGCTATGTTTCCCGTCGACCCGCGCCTCGGCACCGACTTTGCACGCGGCGCACGACAATGGCTTCAGACTATCAAGACAACATATCTGGCACCTATGCACTTTCCGCCGGCAAGAGAAAAAGCCATGACATTCGGAAAAGAAGCCGAAATGTGCGGCACGAAGTTTCTATACATCAGACATGAGGGTGAGCTTATTGCTACTATATAAGCAGACTTCACACCATTATACTTACATCAGAAAACTTACGGACAGACAACAAAAAAGGCGCGCACCTGCCATATCGTACAGGTCACGCGCCTTTAAATATATTACATTATGAGAACTTTGCCTATATTTTTATGCGTCAATGTTTGCGTAAGTCGCATTCTGCTCAATAAACTGGCGGCGCGGCTCAACGTCATCGCCCATCAGCATTGAGAATATCTCGTCGGCCTCGGCAGCATTCTCTATCGTAACCTGCTTCAGCAGGCGTGTCTCAGGATTCATTGTAGTGTCCCAAAGCTGCTCAGGATTCATCTCACCCAAACCTTTGTAACGCTGCGTGTGTATACTCTTGCCGTCCTCAACGCCGTTGCCGTACTTGTCGAGGAACGCCTGGCGCTGCTGATCGGTGTAGCAATACTCCTTAACCTTATTCTTGTAAGTGCAGAGATAAAGCGGCGGAGTGGCAATATACAGATGTCCGTCCTGAATAACCTTCGGCATAAAACGATAGAAGAGAGTCATGATAAGGGTGTCGATGTGTGAACCATCGACATCGGCATCGGTCATTATTATTATCTTGTCGTAACGCAGTTTGTCGATGTTTGCCTCCTTGTCGTCCTCGCCGTCAACGCCGAAGCGTACGCCGATACTCTGTATGATGTTCATAACCGACTCGCTCTCGAACACCTTGTGCCACATAACCTTCTCCACGTTAAGAATCTTTCCGCGCAGAGGCAATATAGCCTGTGTGTAACGGTCGCGGCCCTGCTTGGCTGAACCGCCGGCCGAATCTCCCTCGACGAGGAATATCTCGCACTCTTTCGGGTCTTTGTTTGAGCAGTCGGCAAGTTTGCCTGGCAGACCGCCTCCGGTCATAGGATTCTTGCGCTGAACGCTCTCACGTGCCTTGCGCGCCGCGATACGTGCCGTTGCAGCCAGTATCACCTTATCGCATATCTGCTTTGCCTCTTTCGGATGCTCCTCAAGATAATATGAGAGAGCCTCTGAAACAGCCTGCTGAACGGCTCCTGTAACCTCGCTGTTGCCCAACTTGGTCTTTGTCTGACCCTCAAACTGAGGCTCGGCTACTTTTATCGAGATTACGGCAGTAAGACCCTCGCGGAAGTCTTCGCCCGCAATCTCTATCTTTGCTTTCTCAATCTGTTTTGATATAACGGGATCATTGTCGGCATACTTTTTCAATGTACGTGTAAGCGCCATGCGGAAACCTACAAGATGCGTACCGCCTTCAATGGTGTTGATATTGTTTACATACGAGTGTATGTTCTCACTGTAGTCGGTGTTGTACATCACAGCCACCTCGATAGGTATGCCCTGCTTCTCGGTCTTCAGATATATAACATCGTCAAACAGATGCGTGCGGTGACGGTCGATATAGCGCACAAACTCTTTCAGTCCGTCTTTTGCGTGGAACACTTCCTGCTTTGTTTTTCCTTCCTCATCGGGACGCAGGTCTGTCAGCGTAATCTTTATGCCGGCGTTAAGATATGCCAGCTCGCGCATACGCTTCGCTATGATGTCGTATTTATATACCGTTGTGGTGAATATCGTCGGATCCGGCCAGAACTGCTGACGGGTTCCGCGCAATTCGGTTTCGCCGACAACCTTTACAGGATAGAGCGGCTTGCCTTTTTCATATTCCTGCTGATAAATTTTTCCGTCGCGGAACACCTGTGAGAGCATATGGGTTGACAATGCGTTGACACAAGATACACCCACGCCGTGAAGACCTCCTGAAACCTTATATGAACCTTTGTCGAATTTACCGCCGGCATGAAGCACTGTCATTACCACTTCAAGAGCCGACTTATGCAGTTTCTTGTGCTCATCCACCGGAATACCACGGCCGTTGTCTTGCACGGTTATAGAATTGTCCTCGTTTATAGTAACTTCTATATGGGTACAGAATCCGGCCATAGCCTCATCGATAGAGTTGTCTACGGTCTCGTTCACCAGATGGTGAAGACCCTTCTCGCTGATGTCGCCGATATACATCGCCGGGCGCTTGCGCACTGCCTCTAGTCCTTCAAGCACCTGTATGTTACTGGCTGAATAATTATTCTCGTTGATTTGATTTTCTGCCATTTCGCTTCAATGTAAATTATCGTGCAAATATACTAAAAAATCACGACACCGCGAAGGCTTTTAACCATAAAAAAAATGAAATAGCGGTGTTTATCTACACTGTTAAGTGTTCATCTCATACGGCACACTTCACGGCCCCGGCCACACGCCACAGGCACACACATAACAGCCACATGAAACGTAAGATAATTTCATCTGCCATTCACCGTTACGGCCATTGGACAAAGGCTGTATACAACAGAAAAAAAGGACCGTAATCAATTAAGATTACGGCCCTCATTGTCTCTTATTTATAATTTAACTTATCCTAACTTGCTGATGTGGCACGCCAACTTTGACTTCAGGTTAGAAGCTTTGTTCTTGTGGATGATATTGGTCTTAGCCAATTTATCAAGCATCTTCTGTACACTAGGATACAGCTTCAGAGCCTCTTCCTTGTCTGTTATAGCGCGCAGCTTACGCACTGCATTACGCATAGTCTTTGCATAATATCTATTGTGCAATGTTCTTTTCTTGTCCTGACGGATTCTCTTAACTGATGATTTGTGATTTGCCATCTTTGTTATTATTCCTTTTTATTTTGTTAGTAGTCCCTAGGAGAGTCGAACTCCTCTTTAGAGAATGAAAATCTCTCGTCCTAACCGATAGACGAAGGGACCATGTGATAAATTTGCGGTGCAAAGGTAGAGGTTTTATTTTAAACTTCCAAACTTTTTCAAGACTTTTTTCGCAAAAACCGTAAAATTCTTGTATTTTTGCAGATATGCTAACAAAAACAAGGGCTATAGTGCTTCATTCGTTCAAATACGGCGAGCAGCAGATGATTGTTGATTTTCTCACCGAATCGTGCGGCAGAACGTCGTGCATCATACGTATTCCGACGTCGGCAAGGGGCAAACTGAAGAAACAATATTTCCAGCCGCTCTTCATTCTCGACACTGACATAGACATACGGCAGAACACCAACCTGCAGCGACTAAAGGACGCACGCATAGCAGTGCCCTTCACATCCATACCATTCAACCCGTATAAGACAGCCATTTCGCTGTTCATGGCCGAGTTTCTGCGCTGCACGACGCGCCGCGAACAGACCGACCCTACCACATTCTCATATATTGAGAACAGCATAAGGTGGCTCGACGGATGCGGCGAGGGCTTTGCCAACTTCCACATTGTGTTCATGAGGGGCAGCTGTTTCTGCCGCCAGCGCCCGATGCACACTGACGTACTGGAGCCTGACGACGCCCAAAAGATCGGTCTGCTGCTGCGCATGAACTATGCCACGATGCACCTTTACCGCATGTCGCACGCCGACCGCAACAGGATGGTCGACGCCATAATAAGCTATTACCGCATACACATGCCCGGACTGCCCGAACTTAAATCGCTCCAGGTTCTAAAAGAGCTGTTTAGTTGAATTAAGAAGTAAAAATTAAGAATTAAGAAAATTACCAATGTCACAAACGCAGAACTTTCTTTATTCAAAAAGAGCTGGTCGGTTAAATTAAGAAGTAAAAATTAAGAATTAAGAAAATTACCAAGTCGCAAACGCAGAACTTTCTTTATTCAAAATAACTTTTTGCTGATCGACAAATTCTGCATGAACTAATCTTACAATATTCTGTTTTCGTATTTCCGTTTTACACAAAACAGCAGACTGACATCAAATCATTATACAAATGTTCCGGCAGACTATAAATCAGCCGGAACATTTACGTTATTGCTATATATGCAACACAAAGTATTCACCATAGCGTTTTTGTAACAAGATAACATTTAAATTCTTCGCTTTTCTCTTTTCACTTATATTTATATTCCCACTCCCAGTGTAAAGAATGCGCCATTGTATGAACCAATGCCTGCTGTACGCGAACTCATGTGACGGAAACTTACGCCGAAATCAAACTTCAGAGGGCCCCGCCCCACCCTGAACATGACGCCAAGATCGTAGGCAACATTTTTCCAGTCGGCTTTGCCTACACTCGTCGACACCGTACCGCGAAGGTCTATGGCCGTAACGTCATCTTTATAGAACGTATAGCCCAAGCCTCCACCAAGATTCTGCGAAGTGACGTAAGTTTTCAGTCCCTCGGCGTCGCTGTGGCCGTAGATACTCTCGCCATGCAGAAAGGCATACAATCGCGGAACAAACTTATAACCAATGTCGGCATTGAGCGTAAGCGGATGCACATTGTCACATCCCGTTCCTGCAC
>OHSG01001036.1_pt1 | contig 11827 bp, 9 predicted proteins | sample 1578601 | NCBI WGS metagenome assembly OHSG01 (sample SAMEA3879534, study PRJEB24766) | human gut metagenome | biome: human-associated habitat; feature: feces | place: USA | collected 1985/1987
GGGGGGGGGGGGGGATGGCAAAACGCTCGCCGTCAGCAAGATGCGACGGCAGAGAGGCTCTGAAATGGCTCTACATCCATGTATAGACGTAGGGTGGAGAGGGTTGATTTCACCACAATGATATGTAGTGAAGCAGTCTCTCTGAGACCTAGCGGTACTATAGTGATAAATAGTACCAGCTCTTTCGATACTATACGCAGTCAGAGCCATGTGGGCTGTCACTGTTTGTTACTTTTCTGTTGAGAGGGGGGCCTCTCGTAGGTAATGTTCTGCACAAAGATAAAACTTTATTTCAAGTCGTGCAAGAGAGGAGAGATTAGATGTTAGAGATTAGAAATTAGAGGTTAGAAGTTAGAGCGAGACGTGTAGCCCGTATAGTGATGCACAGATAGTGTCTAGCGAGAGGATGTCCGTTGCCGAACCATCCAACGTGTAACGGGTGTAGGGACGCACGATCTGTGCGTCCGTTGTGTCAAAGCGAGATTGCGTCAAGTTTTGTATTCGTCCTGGCTGGTTCGAGAACGGACGCACGAGCCGTGCGTCCCTACAACCGTTACACGTCTCACGAGGAAATCGGAAAGCTCCAGGGAGGAAACGGAATTTCCCCACGGAGGACCGAAATAAAAGTTCGGAAGAATGAAATGAAACTTCGGAAGAATGAAATCGAAGTTCCGAAGAATTTTTGCCTCCGTGGAGAGTCTCGCTTTCTTCCGTGGAGACTGTTGACTTTTGCAAGAGTCTCCCGTGGACAATTCTGATTTTCCTCGAGCTGTGGGGAGTTGATTTGCGGACAGGGTATAGGTACTTTCAGGCTATGGCAAACAAAATGAGCGTGCTGACTGTACTTAGTCAACACGCTCACGGTTGGGGTGTAGTGTGAGGGGCGATGGGCCACTACACTATTCCTTATAACGAGTGCTTACTCAAAGGGGAAGGTCTTGATGAGCTCCTCAGCCTTGTTCATCTGCTCGTACATGACGACGTCATCCTCGACGCGAGGACATACCTTGCGGAAACTAGCGAGGAAGCCCTCGAGACGCTCCGAGGTCTTCATAGGACGACGGAATTCGATCGCCTGAGCTGCATTGAGTAGCTCGATCCCGAAGAGACGATAGAGGTTCGCGATGAGTGGCATAAGCTTGGTTGCCGCGTTGGCACCCATAGAGACGTGATCCTCCTGCCCATTGCTGGAGACGATGCTATCGCTAGCTGCTGAGTGGCAGTACATCTTATTTTGACTGACCATAGCGGCAGCAGCATACTGCGGGATCATGAAGCCACTATTGAGTCCAGGGTTGGCAACGAGGAACTCAGGCAGGTCGCGTAGACCAAGGATGAGCTGAGCGACACGACGCTCTGAGATATTGCCTAGCTCAGCGAGTGCTATAGCGAGGAAGTCGTAGACGATCGCTAGAGGCTGGCCATGGAAGTTACCACCTGATACGACCATATCGTCATCGGGGAAGACGGTGGGATTGTCCGTAACAGAGTTGATCTCAGTCTCTACTACACTGCGCACGTAAGCGATAGCGTCACGCGAAGCTCCGTGAACCTGTGGCACACAGCGGAAGCTGTATGGGTCCTGTACCTGGGGCTTGGGCTTAGCAATCATCTCGCTGCCCTTGAGTAGCTCACGCATATGGGCTGCGACCTGTATCTGTCCCTGGTGTGGACGTATCTGATGCAGGCGATCATCGTAGGGAGCGTCTAGTCCAGCGAACGCCTCTAGTGAGAGTGCTGCGCACCAGTCGGCGGCTAGCTTGAGGCGCTCTGCCTGTATGAGGGCATAGACACCATGTGAACTCATAAACTGAGTACCATTGAGCAGGGCTAGACCCTCTTTGCTCTTGAGCTTGATGGGCTCCCAGCCAAACTTAGCGAGGACCTCGCAGGAGGGAAGCTTTTCACCCTTGTAGCGTACCTCGCCGTAACCGATGAGCGGTAGGAAGAGGTTAGCTAGAGGAGCTAAGTCACCTGAAGCACCTAGCGAACCGCGGTCATAGACGATGGGTAGGACATCCGCATTGAGCATATCAACGATGCGCTGTACGGTCTCTACCTGTACACCACTATTTCCAATCTGCAGGGCATGAGCCTTTAGAAGGAGCATAAGGCGAACGATGGGCTCTGCGACCTCGTCACCACAGCTACAAGCGTGGCTCTTGACAATGTTTTCCTGAAGCTTGGTGAGCTGATCAGGAGAGATGGTGCGGTTGCAGAGTGAGCCAAAGCCCGTGGTGACACCGTAGATAGGCTTGTCGACCTCCTCGACCTTGCGGTCTAGGTAGTTACGACAATGCTCGATACGCTTGACAGCCTCTGGTGAGAGGGTTAGCTCGAAGTGGTTTTCTAGATACTCTCGGCATAGCTCGATGGTGAGCTGCTCGCTACCGATGGCGAATGATTTGCGTGCTGACATGTTTCTTTATTTGCAAGCTTCCTTAGTATACTCTATGACCTTCGCCTCACGCTCGATCACCTCACGCTCGAGACGATCAGCCTCTGCGGTCATATCTGCGACGAACTGCTCGTCCTTGATGGAGGTTAGGTTGATGCGAACGTTAAAGAGTGCACCGATGATCGCATTGCGTGCTGACATCATAGCGACACAGCCATCGGTGACGGCGTTTTGGTTACCATTGGAGACAACCTCCTCGATATCGCTGAGCAGGCTGTAGACACGGCGAGCCACCTCCATAGGTACGTTGGCAGCAATCTTGGTGGCCTCCTGGATCTGTGCAGAGCGTGCAGCCTTCTGCTCGTCAGTCTCTTTGGGCATTTGGAAAGCTGCAAAGACAACGTTGTAAGCCTCGCTATCACGATCTACATCGAGGATCAACTGCTGACGAATCTCCTGCACACGCTCGACGAGTTGCTTCATCTGCTCCTCGACCTCGGCATACTTCTTCTTGCCAATAGTGAGTCCTGCGACCATCTCCGTGAGAGCGGCTGCGATGGAACCACAGAGTGCTGAGATGCTACCACCTCCAGGTACAGGATCCTTGCCTGCGGTGACGTCAAGAAGCCCCTTGACAGTCAAATCTGTTAGACTATTATTCATAGGATGATTGGGATTGTTTGTTAGTTAATTAGCTGGGGTGCGACTAACCTTGCTAGAACGCTAGACGCTGGGGGCGGGTGTCACGAGTTTGTTTTCGTAAACGGTACCCGCCTTAATGGTTGCTCGTACGAGGTTGACACCAAAGTGATAGGAGAGGAACTTGTACGAGGGGAAGCGTAGGAGCGCTAGGTCACCCGCCTTGCCTACCTCGATGCTACCTATCTGATCAGCACGACCGATGGCAGCAGCGCCATTGAGCGTGAGTGCGGTGACAGCCTCCTCGACGGTCATACCCATATAAATAGTTGCTAGAGCAAACATGAGCGGAATGGAAGAGCTGAAGCAGCTTCCTGGGTTAAGGTCGGAAGCAACGGCTACAGCACAACCTGCATCGATCATACGACGTGCTGGCGCATACTCTTCGCCTAGGCTGAAGGCAGTACAGGGAAGGCAGGTAGCCACCGTGTCGCTCTGAGCCAATGCTTGGATACCCTTGTCGGAGATCTGTAATAGGTGATCCGCAGAGAGACATCCTAGCTCGGCTGCTAGCTCAGCACCGCCGAAAGAGACGATCTCGTCGGCATGCATCTTGACCTTGAGACCCAGCTCCTTAGCACGAGTCAAGAGGATGCGTGTCTGCTCATGGTCGAAGACTCCTTGCTCAGTAAAGATGTCGCAGCACTCTGCCAAGCCTCGCTCTACGACTACTGACATGACTGTGTCACAGAGGTAGTGGATGAAGTCTGTGGAGCGTCCCTTGTACTCGGGCGGGGTGTCGTGCGCCCCCATAAAGGTGGGGTAAAGGTCTATCGGGTGCTGCTCCTGTAGCGTCCGAATGACCTCAAGCTGCTTGATCTCCGTGTCAAGCTCCATACCGTAGCCACTCTTAGCCTCGACGGTGGTGACACCCATAGATAGCATCGCATCTAGATGTGCAGAGGCACGCTGGGTGAGTTCCTCAGCCGTTGCGCTACGGGTCGCCTTCATCGTGTTGGCTATACCCCCACCACGCTCCATGATGCTCATATAGCTGTCGCCAGCTAGTCGCCACTGGAACTCGTCCTCACGATACCCCCCGAATATGAGGTGGGTGTGACTATCGACGAAGCCTGGCAGGACACACCCGCCCTGAGCGTCATAAGCGACGCAGTCGGTGTGGTCTACTTGCTCAGCTTCTTGCATAGTCCCGACGAAGGCTATCTTACCTTGTCGTACGATGATGGCGGCTGGTCCTTCGATGACTCCAATCTGGCGCATCGCCTCAGCGCCGTGCTGTGCGGTAGAGCCTGGACGGGTCACGATCTGACCGATATTATATAGATAGAGATTAGACATTGGTTTTCAGTGGCTAGTTTTTAGTGGTTAGTGGTTAGAGAGTAGAGTTTCTAGGCTTTCTAGAAGCACTAGTGCCCCTAGTGATACTAGTTGTACTAGGGAGACTAGCTATCCTAGAGACTCTACTCTCTAGTTGGTAAAACGTTCTCTTTGTACTACTCCATCATGCGGAGCTCGAGGATCTGAGTCTCGCAGAAGTTCTCTATGCCGAGGTAGTACTCAGCGCAGTCGATGAGTGCCTTCATAGGTACGAGGCCGATGACCTCAGCACCAACGATCTCGACACCATAGCGACGAGCCTCCATACGTACCATCTCGTGAGCACGATAGACGGCTGTCTTGGTGTAGTCGGTGAGGTTCATAGAGACCTGCGTGATGTGCCTATCGGTCAGCTCTACGCCCATAGCCTTGCAGAAGCGTAGACCGCCACCGATGTGACGGACTTTCTTAGCAATCGCATCAGCGATAGAGAGATCAGAGGTGTTGAGGTTGACATTGTAAGCGACGAGTGGCATACGAGCACCGACAGCTACGACACCTGCTGTGGGATGAATGTCAGCTGGACCGAAGTCTGGGTGCCACTCATCCTCGTGAATCTTCTCAGCCATACCCTCGAACTGTCCCTTGCGGATCTTAGCGAGGTTCTCACGATGAGGAGCTGAGGCACTCTTCTCATAGAGGAAGACAGGTACACCGATGCGCTCGCCGATCTCCTTACCGACCTCCTTAGAGAGCTCGATAGCCTCCTCCATCTCCATATTGCGAATGGGGATAAAGGGGATAACGTCGACAGCGCCCATACGTGGGTGCTGTCCCTCGTGCTTGGTCATATCGATCACCTTGACAGCGATCTCGACAGCCTCGAGGACAGACTTGCGAACAGCCTCAGGCTCGCCCATGACGGTCACCACGCAGCGGTTGTGATCCTCGTCGTTGCTGTAGTCTAGGAGCTTAACACCCTCAGTAGCTCTAAAGGGCTGTACAATCTGCTCAATCTTTGCTTTGTCACGTCCCTCGCTAAAATTGGGGACACACTCTACGATCTTTGTCTGGATAGCCATTGTATTATCTATTTATAGTGTTGTGTTTTGATATCTAGGTAAGCCTTTTCGATAGGTCTCCTCAAACATTCCGCTAAGTTACTGATTATTTGAAGTACTGTCAAGCTTTTCAAGAGGGGAATAGTACTAAAGTGTGCGTCAACTCTTGTAGTAAGTACGCTTGATACGCGGTGAGAGCTTGGAGATGACTTCGTATGGTATGGTGCCGATACGCTCTGCGAGGTCACTCACCTGCAAGCCTGGCACGCCGAAGATGATCACTTCGTCACCCTCTGCGACCTTTCCTTGGAGTGCCGTGAGGTCGACCATACAGGTGTCCATACAGACGTTGCCCACGATCGGACAGAGCGTGTCGTGAATCATAACGCTCCCAACGCCACAGCTGAAGCGTCTGTCATAGCCATCAGCATAACCAATCGGTATGATACCGATCTGCCCGCCAGAGGCGACCTGTCCACGTCGTCCGTAGCCGATAGTCTCTCCGTCAGGGATCGTCTTGATCTGTAGGAGCGTGGTGCGTAGCTTAGCGACAGGCTCGAGGGTGAGACTGCCCGTAGCACTAATGCCATATAGTCCTACTCCTAGACGTGCCATATCGTAGTGATGATGGTTGTATCGCTCGATGCCTGCTGTGTTTTGGACATGACGCAGAGGACGATAAGAGAGCTGATTCGTCAGGTAGTCGGCGCCCTCGTCATAGAGGGCAAACTGCTGCTCCGTGAAGTCGCTCATCGTCGGCTCATCGGCAGCCGCTAAGTGTGTAAAGATGCTCTGCACCCGTATCAGTGGCTCCACCTCGTGTAGCGTCTGAGCCAGATGCTCTAGGGTCGATCTGTCTGGTGTGAAACCAGTACGGTGCATGCCTGTGTCTAGCTCGATATGAACGGGATAGTGGCTCAATCCCTGACGCTCCACATGACGAGCAAACTCACGAAGTATGCGCTCGTTGTAGATCTCAGGCTCTAGGCGACTCTGCGTCATCACCTCAAAGGCCTCGACCTCGGGGTTCATCACGATAATCGGTAGAAGGATCCCTTTGCTGCGTAGCTCCTTGCCTTCGTCAGCTAGAGCCACCGCCAGAGCTGCTAGATCTTGTTGCTCCAAGGCTTTTGCCAGCTCATAAGCTCCGATACCATAGCCCTGAGCCTTGGCCATAACGATGATGCGTGTCTCCGCTGGTAGCAGCGCTTTGTAGCTCTTCAAGTTGCTTTCTAGAGCTTCGAGATCAATCTCTAGAGTCGTCTCGTGCACCTGCTTAGCCAGGTGCTGTACGATGCGCTCGAACTGAAACTGTCTGGCACCCTTGACCAGGATCTCCGCCTGACTGATGGTGCCAAGCAGTTCATCGGCAAGGAGCTGATCGGTCGTCTCGTAGAAGGCGGTCTCCCCTCCCCCACTCCTCTGGAAGTAGTCCTGATAGTTGCACAGCTCGCGTCCTACACCGATAAAGAGCGTGTGGGGATACTGCGCGATCATCTCCCCCACCTGCTTGTAAAGGTCTCGTGGTAGCTGAGCACTCTGTAGTATATCAGAGAGGATGATGACCGCCTGCTGATGCGAAGTGGCGGTGCGCTGCTTCTGAAAGTCTAGCGCGATACGTAGCGAATTGATGTCGTTATTGTACGCATCGTTGATCAGTCGGTTGCCCGCCTGCCCCTCCTTGACCTCTAGTCTCATCTCGATCGCCTCTAGCGTCGCAAAGCGCGCTAGCACCGCTTGGCGCTGAGCCGTGGTGAGTGGCAGGAGACCAATGAGACAGAGACAGTGGGTAGCGTTTTGTATGGAGGCTTGATCCGCAAAGGGAATGGTTACCGTGCTGCTCTCGGTAGCATGGCTAGCTGTAATGGTTGTAGTGCCATCCCCTGAGTGGCTGTAGGAGACGTGATAGTAAGCTTTGCCTGGGGTAAGGCTCCAGCCGATAGCTTTGTCCGAGAGTCCTAGGTTGTCAATGCCTCGCTGTATCTCATCACTATCGGCATCGTAGACAAAGTGGTCGGCATCGACAAAGAGCTGGAGCTTCTCCTCGATCTTCTGATTGAGTGAGACGAAGTTCTCTTGATGCGCAGCCCCAATGTTGGTCAAGATACCGAGTGTCGGCCTTATGATACGCTGGAGGCGTAGCATCTCCATCGGCATCGAGATCCCCGCCTCAAAGATAGCGAGCGTATGCTCCTCCTCCATATTAAGTATAGAGAGCGGGACGCCTAGCTGCGAGTTATAGCTCTTTGGCGAGCGCACGATGCGGTAGCAACCTGAGAGGAGGTGGTAGAGAAACTCCTTGACGACCGTCTTGCCATTGCTTCCCGTGATGCCGATGACTGGGTAGTCGTAGCGCATACGCCAGTGACTAGCGATCTGCTGGAGCGCACGGAGCGTCTCCTGCACCTGTACAATATTAGCATCAGGATAGCGCTCCACATAGGGCTCAATCGGCTCGCAGATGAAGAAGGCGCGCACCCCATGCTCATAGAGCTGGGAGATGTATTTATGTCCGTCGCCCGAGGCGGTACGCATAGCAAAGAAGAGGCTGTCACTCGGAGAGGTGAGCTTACGACTATCGGTCAGGATATGTCGTATCGGACGCTCATCGACGATATGCGTCTGGATAGGACGAAGGTACTCAAGGATGTTTTGCAGTGTAGACATTATAGTTGTGTAATAGGGGTCATAACGATTCGACGATGGAGGGTATGCAGAGCTTCTCTCCATATTGCTCCTGATAGAGTGCTATGCGCTCAGCTATCTGAGCCTGTAGTCGCTCCGCTCCGTGTGGCGTCTTAGGTCGATGCTGTGAGAGCTTGCGCAGACGCTGAGCCGCCTGACGCATCTCCACCTCACGTGCCTCTTGGCTTGCCCAGAATGCGACGAAGTGATCTGCGATGTAGGCAACCGCTTCATCAGAGGGGTGAGTCAAGTCACTAGCGTAAAAGCGGTAGTCCCGCAGTTCGTCATGCAGGATCTCATAAGCGGGGAAGTAGTGGCAGGCGGGTAGCTCCCGACAGAGCTTGTCGCAGAGGATACGAAGCTTGCTCTTTGACAAGTTGCTCTCAGCCAAGCCGTCCTGTAGGTAGCGCACGGGACTAACCGTCAAGATCACCTGCAGCGGATGCTTTGTAAGAAGCTGAGAAAGTGTCGCAAGCATACGCTCCTGCAAGAGGTCAAGGGAGAGGTCCCGCCTATCGAAGAGACGTGCTGGGAGTTGCTGGCAATTTGCCACGGCACGGCCACCCTCTGCCAAGTAATAAACCTGTGTAGTGCCCAGTGTGATCCAGAGCCAGTCCGCCTCCGCTAGCTGGCTATGAGCTGTATGCCATAGCTGATCGGTCGCCTCTTGCACCTCATCGAGACTCTCGCCATAGATCGCACTATGGTGGCGCAGACTATAATAGAGTCCGTCACGCTCTATAATATAAGGAGTGTAATCGGGTCGGTGCTGCTCATCGAGGAGCATATCCTTTAGTGTATCGCAGATGCTGATCGGGTTATAGAGCGTACCATACGGATTGACCAGTACGTCATACCCTAGATGTCTCATACGCTCGCCTATATGCTCACTAAAGCAGGAGCCAAGCGTCAGGATACGATCCCCATAGCGCCCCGCTATAGCTGTCGGCAGAGGGGCTATCTGAATCGGTGTGAACCACTGTATGGATCGGGAGGTGAGCATCTAGTGAAGTATCAAGGCGCAGAGCCACCACAAAGGTACAAAAAAGCGGGTAGCACTCGTCTGAGCACTACCCGTAGTTCAGGAGGAGTAAAGCATAAAATTGCTAGCTTCTCTCAATCTCCACGTAGGAAATCGAAAATCCTCACGTGGTTATTTTTTATTCTCCACGTAGGCGAGAAACATTTCCTCCGAAGTTTCATTTCGCCCCTACGTAGGAAATGTTTCGTCCCCACGTGGGGATCTTTCCGTTCCTCCCTTGGGATTTGGAAATTCCCACGTGGAGATTGACTTTTTGAAGCAAGCGGAGGAGCGACAGGTCTACAGATCGAGACCATTATCGCTCCTCCGCGCTTTACCTAATAAGGGGTCAGTGAGCTTTACTCTAGAAGCGCATCACGATTCCTATCGAGCAGTCTCTCGTGTTAACCTCAGCTTGTGCTGACGGCATAGTACTGAGCAGACCGATCTGTCCGAAGAGTCCGAAGAAACTATACCCTATCTCGCCACGCAGATCGAGTCCGAAGGGACGCACATTGAGATCATTGTCCACAAGCGTATTGACACGCTCATCGAGCGAGCGGGTGCGAGACTTTTGCAGGCATACAAACTTCGGGACGATCGATAGCGAGCTCCACGCATTCGTCTCGCCCCAAGAGAGCGACAGACCTACTGGCATCTCAATAGTGAGGAGGTCCAGCTGTGTCCGTGCGTAACCTACGTCTGTCGACTCCTGCTTTAGGATCGTCTGGTCCTCATCGTCACGCTGCATAGCGTACTTCTTATCAAAGGAAAAGCTACGCCCCACGAGCGAAGTGCCGACGTTGAAAGCCCACGGACTGCGACCGATCTGAAGGATGCCATAGAAACCAAATTCTCCACGAGTAGAGCACCAAAAGCGCTGCTTGCCACTCCACTCAGGAGCGGTAAAAAGATTCCAACCGAAGGATGTGGCAAAGTGATAAGAGAAATCTCCTATGAGTGTCTTGTAGATGATGGGTCGTCCGTCCTGCTTATGGACCGTACTGATCCGAGAGCGGTTCCAAGCAGTCTGCCGACCACCTCTAGTCCACACCTTATCTATATAGAGTGGCACTTCCTTCTCCTGACCTCCAGGGAGTCGGCTCGCCACCTCTACCTGACTATCTTTCTCACCTCGCATCACATAGACCGTGCGGTCAGCTAGCTGGATCGTATCACACGCAGTCCTAGTCTGCCCTGCGGCTCCTAGCGTAGAGAGTAGTAGGGTGACCAGCGCAAATATGGGTAATGTATAAACTCTTGAGTACATAGTTACGATGCGATTAAAAGGTGATACTTAGTCCAGCGGTGAGAAGCCCCTTGTTGTTGTACCCGCTCATAGCGTCTTTGACGAGAAGCAGCGACTGAGGCGTATAGTGTACGTATAGACCGATGGGTCTAAAGTCGATAAAAGCGCCATAAGTCATCGACAAGGGCGGTGTAGCCTCTGTCTTGGTGCGCTCCTTGTGTCGATTGCCATACTGCTTGTGCATCACATACTCCTTGTACTTGATCTGTGGGATTACCTCGATGCCGATGCGCATACGACTATTCATCATCGGGCGCATTCCCAGCGTGATCGGGAGCGATATGTAGCGTGTCACCAGCTTGCTCTGGCGTAGCCCTATTTCCTCATCATAGTGGTTCTGTGACAGCCCGTTGAACTCTTTATTAGGCGTAAAGTAGTAGCCATCACGCAAACTATAAGTACGCCCCTCAAAAGCAAAGTCAAAGCCAACGAAGTAGCGCCCCCGCAGGTAATATCTATACCCTATCGGAGCCACCATATAGTGGTTGAAGCAGGGGGTAGCGGCATGGGCGAAGGCATCTCCCAGCATCATCGTCGAGCCGAAGTAAAGCTTTGGGAAGAGACGTATCGTACCCCAGCGAAAGCTGTTATCATCGTAGATCCCAAATACACCACCTATGCCCGAAATTCCCTGACGCAACTCACGATCTAGCGAGAAAGCGTTCGTCTCCATACGGCGCACACGGTGCTGCTCGTTGTAGTCGACGAGTGTCACGTCGGTCTGATCTTTACTAGACTCTATAATGACTTTGTAGTCATCCCGCTCGATGATTGTATCTGGAGCGAGGGTCGCTAAGGGAGTTGCCTCTAGCCAGCTCGTGGCAAAGAGTAGGAGCAAGCCTGCGAGCAGACCTTCTCGTAGCGAAGCGTGTAAGTAATACTGCATAGGTAGTAGTTGTTATATGAGTTGGTTAAAACAATGTTTATTACTTCGACAAAGTTATGGAAATATTATCAGCCAATAAAGAGTTTCCCTTTTGAAACTCATATATATGACAAAATCAGAGCTATACTAAACGACTCCTGACCTCTATGGATACTCACATATAAGAGTTAGCGTGGGGGAGGGCATCGTTGAGAGAGAAGACTAACAACGACTCGGCGCATAACGACTTGGGCTAATTCTTACTTTGAGGTGGTAAGGGGGAAGGCCGAAAAGCTCTCTCCATTCATTTGGGGGCGCAAGTTAATCAATTCACTTCAGTTAGCTTTTTGAGTGTGGCGTTCTCCCCCAGCACCTCAAAATAGGGATTAGCCGACTTCAACTTGTACGAACGCAATTTCCAGTAGTAAGTGCAACACGAAGCGTATAAAAGCACCTACCCCTGGGGGCTAGCCCCCAGGGGTGGGTCGAAAGACTTAAATGATTACCTTCG
>OHSG01001043.1_pt1 | contig 11716 bp, 9 predicted proteins | sample 1578601 | NCBI WGS metagenome assembly OHSG01 (sample SAMEA3879534, study PRJEB24766) | human gut metagenome | biome: human-associated habitat; feature: feces | place: USA | collected 1985/1987
GGTACCTCGCAGTACAACGGTTTTCAAGACCGCCGCAATCGACCACTCTGCCACCTCTCCAAAACTCTTTTTAAGAGTGCTTCTTTTCAAAAGCGATGCAAAGGTACATAATATTTTGTAATAAGCAAGCATTTGCTCAAAAAAAGTTTGCAGGAAGTGGGCTTTTGATAATAAATCCTTATCTTTGTAGAATCAATAACTATAAGAAATAACGTGATTATGAATAAGGCTATTATTACGGTGGTAGGTAAAGATACGGTAGGTATCATTGCAAAATTGTGCTCTTATTTGGCAGAGAACAATGTGAATATATTGGATATTTCCCAGACTATCGTTCAGGAATATTTTAACATGATGATGATTGTCGATATGACAAACATACAGAAGCCTTTTGAGCAGATTGTCAACGAACTGACAGAAACTGGAAATGCAATCGGCGTTCAGGTAAAATGCCAGCGCGAGGAGATATTCAATAAAATGCATCGTATTTAAAAAACAGCTATTACTATGATTAATATATCCGAGGTTCTCGAAACCAATAAGATGATAGAGAAGGAAAATCTGGACGTGCGTACCATTACCATGGGTATTAACCTGCTGGACTGCGCCGACGGTAATCTGGATGTTCTCTGTCAGAATATATATAATAAGATGACACGCCTGGCCAAGAATCTGGTGAAGACCGGGGAGGATATCTCTAAGGAATACGGTATTCCTATCGTGAACAAGCGTATTTCCATTACTCCGATTGCTTTGGTTGGCGGAACGGCATGTCATACGCCGGACGATTATGTGAAGATTGCTCAGACGCTGGATAAGGTGGCCGAAGAACTGGGTGTAAACTTTATCGGAGGATATTCGGCTATCGTATCAAAAGGTATGACACGGAGCGACGAACTGCTCATCCGTTCCATCCCGAAGGCACTGGCATGTACAGAGCGTATCTGTAGTTCGGTCAATGTAGGTTCTACCAAAACAGGTATCAACATGGATGCTGTCCGCCTGATGGGAGAGATTATCAAGGAAACAGCAGAACTGACCAAAGAGCGTGATTCGCTGGGATGTGCCAAGCTGGTGGTATTGTGTAATGCTCCCGATGATAATCCGTTCATGGCAGGTGCTTTCCACGGTGTATCGGAAGACGATGCGATTATCAATGTCGGTGTAAGCGGTCCGGGCGTTGTGAAGTATGCGCTGGAGCAGGTTCGTGGAGAAGGCTTCGAGGTACTTTGTGAAACCATCAAGCGTACGGCTTTCAAGATTACCCGCGTGGGACAGTTGGTTGCGCAGGAAGCGTCACGCCGACTGGGCGTTCCGTTTGGTATCATCGACTTGTCTTTGGCTCCGACTCCGGCTATCGGTGACAGTGTGGCCGAGATTTTGCAGGAAATCGGACTGGAACATCCGGGTGCTCCGGGTACGACAGCGGCTCTTGCCTTGCTGAACGATCAGGTGAAAAAGGGTGGAGTCATGGCTTCTTCGTATGTAGGAGGATTGAGCGGTGCCTTCATTCCGGTCAGCGAGGACCAGGGTATGATCAATGCGGTAGAAGCAGGTGCGTTGACTATCGAGAAACTGGAAGCAATGACTTGTGTCTGCTCTGTAGGTCTGGATATGATTGCCATTCCGGGCTCTACATCGGCTGCTACCATCTCGGGTATCATTGCCGACGAAACGGCTATCGGTATGATCAACCAGAAGACTACGGCGGTACGTATCATTCCGGTGGTAGGAAAGGAAGTTGGCGATACGGTAGAATTTGGAGGACTGCTGGGATATGCTCCTGTCATGCCGGTCAACAGTTTCAGTTGTGAGGCCTTTGTGAGCCGTAAGGGACGTATACCTGCACCGATTCATAGCTTTAAGAATTAATCAACTAGATTTCGGCTGTCGTCTGGTAAGCTGATTGCTCAGACATCGGGAGCCGGAATGGATTTTAGAAAATAAAGAGAAAGGAAGTCTTGCCGGAGAAAAGCCTCCGGAGGGCTTCCTTTTTTCGTACTTGGGGGAGAGTGTTGCAGGACAGGTCATCCTGAATAGAGACTGAAGCATGAAAGTTGCTTTTTAGGCTGGCATGTAATACCGTGTAACCGATTGCTTCAAGCTGGCAGACAGTGCCCGAAGTGTGAAAATTGTTTTGTCGTAGCGTGCAAATGTATTAGGACACTGCTGGAATTGTGCTATCTTTGTGCCTGAAATAGATTGACTGTATGACAGATTATTTGAATGAACTGAATGAGAGTCAGCGGGCTGCGGTGCTGTACAATGATGGACCTTCGCTCGTGATTGCCGGAGCCGGATCGGGTAAGACCCGTGTGCTGACCTATAAGATAGCTTATCTGCTGGATAACGGCTACGAACCGTGGTCCATCCTTGCCCTGACGTTTACCAATAAAGCGGCGCGTGAGATGAAAGAGCGTATCGCACGTCAGGTGGGAGCAGAGCGGGCACGCCGTTTATGGATGGGGACTTTCCATTCCATCTTTTCGCGCATTCTGCGTGCGGAGGCGGAAGCCATCGGTTTCTCGTCGAATTTTACCATTTACGATTCTGCCGATTCGAAAAGCCTGATAAAGGCCATTATCAAGGAAATGCAGCTGGACGACAAGACGTACAAGCCGGGGATGGTGCAATCACGCATCAGCAATGCAAAGAATCATCTGGTGTCGCCCGAGGCCTATGCTGCCAGCCGGGAGTTTTACGAGAACGATTCGGCTGGCAGGGTACCTGCCATACGCGATATTTACCGCCGCTACTGGGAACGTTGCCGGCAGAGCGATGCCATGGACTTCGACGATTTGCTGGTTTACACCTATATATTATTTAGTAAGCATCCGGGAATCTGTGAGAAATATGCTTCGCATTTCCGCTATGTGCTGGTGGATGAGTATCAGGATACCAACTATGCACAGCATTGCATCGTGATGCAGCTGACCGAAAAATACCGTCGGGTTTGTGTGGTGGGCGACGATGCGCAGAGTATTTATTCTTTCCGTGGAGCCAATATTGACAATATCCTGAAGTTTACCAGCCTGTACAAGGATGCCCGCCTGTTCAAGCTGGAGCAGAATTACCGTTCCACGCAGACCATTGTCAAGGCGGCCAACAGCCTGATTGAGAAGAACCGGGAGCAGATACGCAAGGAGGTGTTCTCCGAAAACGACAAGGGGGAACCGATTACCGTGTTCAATGCCTATAGTGATGTGGAAGAAGGAGAAATCGTTGCCAACAAGATTGCCCAGCTTCGGGCAAAGAACGGTTATTCGTACGACGATTTTGCCATTTTGTACCGCACCAATGCGCAGAGCCGTATCTTCGAAGAGGCTTTACGCAAGCGGGGCATGCCTTATCGTATCTATGGAGGCTTGTCTTTCTACCAGCGGAAGGAGGTAAAGGATGTGATCGCTTATTTCCGGCTGGCGGTCAATCCGAACGATGAAGAGGCTTTCAAGCGCGTCATCAATTATCCGGCGCGGGGAATAGGCAGTACGACGCTGAACAAGATTATCGATGCAGCCAACCGCAATCAGGTCAGCCTGTGGAAAGTGGTGACCGAACCGCTGGCCTACGGACTGGATCTGGCGAAAGGTACGCATACCAAACTGCAAGGATTCCGCAGCCTGATTGCCGGATTCGTGGAGGCTGTTCCGCAGACCAGTGCCTACGAGCTGGGTAAGAATATCGTCCAGCAGTCGGGCATTATCAGCGATATTTATCAGGACCGTTCGCCCGAGAACCTGAGCCGTCAGGAAAATATCGAGGAACTGATAAACGGTATGCACGATTTCTGTGCCGACCGTGAAGAGGAGGGCAACACGCATGTCTTGCTGACTGACTATCTTTCGGAAGTTTCTCTGCTTACCGATCAGGACAGCGAGGGAGATGACGATGCCATGAAGGTGACGCTGATGACCATTCACTCGGCCAAGGGGCTGGAATTCAAGAATGTTTTCGTCGTGGGGCTGGAAGAAAACCTCTTCCCCAGTCCGATGGCAGGCGACTCGTACAAGCAGTTGGAAGAGGAACGCCGTTTGTTTTATGTAGCCATAACCCGCGCCGAGGAACACTGCTTCCTGTCGTTTGCCAAAACCCGTTTCAAGTATGGCAAGATGGAATTCAGTAGTCCCAGCCGTTTCCTGAAAGACATCGATGCCCGTTACCTGAACCTGCCGCAGGAAGATATCATCTCCCGCAAGATAGACGAAGGAGCAAGTCGTTTCCGTCGGGAGGTGGCAGCCGATACCCCGCGGTATACGCGCGACAGCTCACCTTCCATGTTCGACGGGGGAGAGATTCCTCAGGAACCCCGTCGCTTTGTCAAGCCGGCACCTCCGCGGGTATTGCGCAAGATACCTTCAGCTTCGGCTTCCACCGGTACGTCGGCTTCCTCTGTCGGCAGCGGAGTGCACGCCGGACAGCAGATAGAACACGAACGTTTCGGCATAGGTGAAATCGTCAAGGTGGAAGGAGCGGGCGATAACTGTAAGGCGACGGTTCGTTTCCGCAATGCGGGCGAGAAACAGCTGTTGCTGAAATTTGCACGATTTAAAATAATAGAATAAGATAACAGATATGCTAGATGTAACAAAAGTTCCTTCTCCCTGCTATGTCATGGAGGAGGATTTGCTCAGAAAGAACCTGAGTCTGATAAAGAGTGTGGCCGACCGTGCCGGAGTGGAAATCATTCTGGCCTTCAAGGCATTCGCTATGTGGAAATCGTTCCCGATATTCCGCGAGTACATTCATTACACCACCGCCAGCTCTGAATATGAGGCTCGTCTGGCTTTCGAGGAGTTCGGAAGCAAGGCGCATACGTACTCTCCGGCTTACACGGAGGCCAATTTTCCGGCTTTCCTGAAGTATAGCAGTCACATCACGTTCAACTCGCTGTCGCAGTTTGAGCGTTTTTATCCGCAGGTGAAGGCTTATCCGGAACATGTATCGTGCGGCATACGTGTAAACCCTGAATACTCGGAAGTGGAAGTCGAGCTGTATAATCCTTGTGCTCCGGGTACCCGTTTCGGCGTGACTGCCGATTTGCTGCCCGACCGTCTGCCGGAAGGGATAGAAGGCTTTCACTGTCATTGTCACTGCGAATCGAGTTCGTACGAACTGGAACGCACGCTGAAGCATATCGAAGAGAAGTTTGCCCGCTGGTTCCCGCAACTGAAATGGCTGAATCTGGGCGGGGGACATCTGATGACGCGTAAGGATTACGACGTGGAACATCTCATCGGACTGCTGAAAGGATTGCGTGAGCGTTATCCCAACCTTCAGATTATTCTGGAACCGGGTTCGGCCTTTACCTGGCAGACCGGTCCGCTGGTAGCATCGGTGGTCGATGTGGTGGAAAGCAGAGGTATCCGTACGGCTATTCTCGATGTTAGCTTCACCTGTCACATGCCCGACTGTCTGGAAATGCCTTATCAGCCCAAGGTACGCAACGCTGAAACGCTTCCACCCGATGCGGTCAAGACGGCTGCTCCCGAAGAACATGTCTATCGTCTGGGAGGAAACAGTTGTCTGAGCGGCGACTACATGGGAAGCTGGAAATTCGACCATGAATTGCAGGTAGGCGAACGGATAGTGTTTGAAGACATGATACATTATACGATGGTCAAGACCAACATGTTCAACGGTATTCATCATCCTTCCATCGCTTTGCTCCATTCCGACGGCGAACTGGAAATATACAGAAACTTCCGTTACGAGGATTACCGCGACAGAATGTGTTGATGGATGCAGTAGATGCCGGAGTTTTCCGGAGGTTGCCGTAATATTACATAGAAGTTTGTACAAAAGTTTTAGGCTTTTGTACAAAAACTTCGATTTTCTGTACAAAAAATAGCTGAAGTGCCTGCACGGATTTGTCTGAATGTGCAGGCACTTCTTTTTTCTTCTCGTGCAGAAAAGAAAGAAGTCTGGTTATCAGCAGAAATTCTTGCAGGGGACCCCGCGTACGCATCCTGCTTAGTCGGAGCCGGAATGCCTGATATTGTGCGGGGCGTATACCCTTATGAGAGTGCATACGGAAACATTCTACTAGTTTTTCGTGAAAAAAATATCTTAATGTTTTGGAGGTTTCGGAAAAAGCATTACCTTTGCACTCGCAATCGGGAAAACCGCTTGCTCTTAATGTTACAATGCGGAAATAGCTCAGTTGGTAGAGCATAACCTTGCCAAGGTTAGGGTCGCGAGTTCGAGTCTCGTTTTCCGCTCTTTCGGAGAAATCGACAATTTGTTGGTTTCTCTTTTTTTATGCCATAAGTTTGTTTCTTATTGCCGAGAATGTATATATTTGCGGCTGCAATATTAAAACTTTGTAGATGATGAAAACTTATGATATTTATTTCTCGGATGGAGTGTCTAGCGACAACAAAGGTTTCTTTATAAAAACGGAAGAGAAGGCTATCCACATGGCGGAAGACATGCTGGTGAAAGGCAACAGCTATACGGAGGATTATGCCGGAGGAACAATCTCGGTAGTCGACTCGGAAGGGAATACCGTATGGAGCAAGCCTATCCCTGCGAAATAATGGTGAATCGGAATATTAATATAAAAAATAAGTGAAGTTATGTTCTCAGGAATAGTTGAAGAATATGCGGAAGTGGTAAGAGTGGTGAAAGATCAGGAGAATCTGCATCTGACGCTGAAATGTTCGTTCGTGGATGAGCTGAAGATTGACCAGAGTATCTCTCATAACGGGGTCTGTCTGACTGTGGTGAGCATTCAGGACGGGACGTATACCGTTACGGCCATGAAGGAAACCATCGACCGCTCGAATATCGGTCTGCTCAAGCCGGGTGATAAGGTGAACGTAGAACGCAGTATGCTGATGAACGGCCGTCTGGACGGACACATTGTTCAGGGACATGTGGACCAGACTGCTACTTGCGTGGCGATAGACGATGCGGAAGGAAGCTGGTATTTCACCTTCAAGTATGCTTTTGATCCGGAAATGGCAAAGCGTGGCTATTTTACAGTCGACAAGGGTTCGGTTACGGTAAACGGAGTCAGCCTGACGGTCTGCAATCCGACGGAAGATACCTTCCAGGTAGCCATCATCCCGTATACGTACGAGCATACCAATTTCCATACACTGCATGTAGGTAGTGTTGTCAATCTGGAATTCGATATTATCGGCAAGTATCTGAGCCGGATGATGCAGCTTACAAAATAATTTTCTATAAAGAAAAAGAGCAAAAATGAAACGCATGAATCATTTTTGCTCTTTTTTTATTCTGCCTCTGTGTGCTGGGGAGGCTGGTTTTACAGGTCTTTCAACAGTACCTGACTGTTGTTGTAGATGTATTCCTGACGTGCATGTTGCAGGATTTTCCAGGAATCGGAATATTGCCGGCGGTCAACCTTGAAGTCTTCGGAACCGGCAGAGTCCAGTTTTTCCAGCAGGAGGCCTACCGTCAGCTTGTTTATGTCCATGCCCGGAAGGTATCGGACGTCGCCTTTTTTCTCTTCTATTGTTTCGTATATCAGGTGTATGTCCTGTAGTTCATATAAAATCCGCTTGGTCAGCCGGATGGGTATTTTGTATTGCTTGCTGATTTCTTCGGCCGAATAGGGTTTCTTTTCCTCTGCAAAGTTCTTGCAGATGGCGGAAAGGATAAGGGTACAGAAGAAGTCATGGTAGCGGCGGCTGATGTGTGCGCTCTCTTTTCCGAAGTCGAACGACTCCAGGTTTTGACTGATGTAGTTCATCTCGGCACCGAAAAGACAGATGGTCCACGAAATCTGGGTCCACAACAGGAACATCGGGATGGCTGCAAAGCTACCGTAGATGGCGTTGTAGTTCGAAACCCATATCTGGCTGTTTACATAAAAGAACTGGAATGCCTGAAAGGCTGTTCCTGCCAGTATGCCCGGAAACCAGGCGTGTCTGAGCTTGACTTTCGTATTGGGGATAAACATGTAAAGCCCGATGAACATGCCCCAGGTAAGGGCGTAAGGAATAAGTCTTACTAAGAATTTCAGGATAGGGGCAAGTACCAGAAAATTGTCCATGCCCTTTATGTATGTTGTCATGAAGATGGTCAGACCGCTCGATATGACAATCAGCAGCGGCAGGAGCAGGATCATGGAAAAGTAATCCGTTATTTTCCGGAATACGGAACGCGGGCGCTTGACTTGCCAGATGGCGTTGAAGCTTCGCTCGATGTTGTCTGTCAGGATAAGTACGGTCCACAGCAACATAATCAGACCGATACCGATGAAGATACCGCTCTGGGCATGTTCCAGATAAGAGTTTATCCACGAAATAATCAGTTCGCTCTGCTGGCTTGCCACTCCTTGCCGGAGCTGGATTTCCATCAGGGTGTCGAAGCCGAACCCGCGTGCGATGGCAAACAGGATGGCAAGGATAGGAATGATGGACAGCAGGGTACTGTATGTCAGTGCGGATGCCCGGATCTGGATACGGTCGTTCAGAAACTGATCGACGGAAAGATAAACGATTTTAATGCATGAGTAAAGTTGTCGCCGTATGGGAGATACCTCATCTTCGGTGATTCTCCAGATGCCGACGGTGAGGAATTGCAGCCAGTTTTTTATTTTGGTATAGTTCATGGCGGAGAGATTTCGGTGAAAAAAAGCAGTCGGTCTGTAAGCCGGGTTCTGTTCTCTGTGCCGAAGCGCAGAGTGTCTGTCATTTATCTACGCTCACTGTCACCAGTAAGCTCTAGCGGTCTACCCTCCGACGTGGGGCGAGCAACCCTCGTTAATGCCGGTTTACATGACCTTACAACTCCTAAGATGCACAGCCCGCATATCGCTATACGTCTGGTAGGCTCTTACCCCACCTTCTCACCCTTGCCTCTCCGGTGCGGACAGGCGGTTATTTTCTTCTGCATTACTCTACCCTTGCAGGCAGCTTTCTGTTAGGAAGTAGGATGCTCTGTGTTGCCCGGACTTTCCTCTTGTACCATAAGGTACCAGCGACAAACCGACCAACTGCTTTCTTGATGCAAAGGTACGTAAATAAAATGAATTTATGTCATTTTTGGCAGAAATATCTGTCCGGCGTGCAAACTGTCTGATAATGAATGTAAAATTGGCAGGTAGTAGTCGTTAACTGCGGTTAACGGACAATCTTTCTTTGTTAAAAGAGGGAAAAAAGAGGCAATGCCGAGTACAATCGTATGAATTTTGTTCTACTTTAGCAAATGAAATGTTAAACAACTATTGAAATTAACAATTTAAACACTATAAACGTATGAAAAAGACAACTAAAATCGCATTAGGGGCAGTCGCAGTGATGGCTGTCAGCGCAGGAGTGGCAGGGGTTACTACTTATACTCTTATGCAATCTAAGCAGGATAAGAATACGTCTTTCTATGATGAATTTCAAACAGCGACGAATACTCGCTATGCTGCTTTGGATGCGGCAAACATGCAGCCGGTCGACTTGACAAAGGCAGCCGAGAGTTCGTTGAACTCTGTTGTACATATAATGTCTGTTCAAAGAAGTAAAGTTAAAACCATACAGGGACAGCCTGATATTTTCGATTTCTTCTTTGGCGACGGACGTGGACGTGAGCAGCAGGTACAGACTCCGGAACAGCGTGGATTCGGTTCGGGTGTGATCATCTCGAAGGACGGTTATATCGCAACCAACAATCACGTAATCGACGGAGCGGATGAAATCTCTGTCAAGTTGCACGACGGACGCGAGATGAAGGGACGTGTTATCGGTGCCGACCCGACTACCGACCTTGCACTGGTCAAGATTGAAGGAGATGATTTTCCGGCTATTCCGGTAGGCGACTCAGAGCGTCTGAAAGTGGGCGAATGGGTACTGGCTGTAGGTAATCCGTTCAATCTGGGATCTACGGTTACGGCTGGTATCGTCAGCGCCAAGGCTCGTGGACTGGGTGCCAACGGTGTAGAATCGTTTATCCAGACCGATGCGGCTATCAACCAGGGAAACAGTGGTGGTGCGCTGGTCAATGCCAAGGGTGAACTGGTAGGTATTAATGCCATGCTGGTTTCTCCTACCGGAGCTTATTCGGGATATGGATTTGCTATTCCGACCAGCATCATGACAAAGGTGGTAACCGACTTGAAGCAGTATGGTACCGTACAGCGTGCTTTGCTGGGCATCGCCGGTCGTGACATGGGTAACGAAGTTTATCCGGATGAAATCAGAAAAGAACAGAAGGAACTGGGAGCTACCGAAGGTGTACAGGTTGTAGAAGTAACCGAAGGCGGTTCTGCTGATGGATTCTTGCAGAAGAACGATGTCATCCTGAAGTTGAATGACAAGACCGTGAAGACCATGGCCGACCTTCAGGGAACATTGGCTAAGTATCGTCCGGGTGACAAAGTGAAGATCACCGTATTGCGTGACAAGAAGGAAAAGACCTTTACCATTACGTTGAAGAACTCTCAGGGAACTACTAAAGTGGTAAAACAGGCAGATATGGAACTTCTGGGAGCGGCCTTCCGTGCCGTACCTAATGAACTGAAAAAACAGTTGAACTTGGGTTATGGAGTTGAAGTGACTGGTATTGATAACGGAAGAATGAAAGACAGCGGCATCCGCAAAGGTTTCATTATTCTGAAAGCCAACGGCAAGCAGTTGCGCACCGTACAAGATTTGGAAAATGTAATGAAAGCAGCTTCTCAGTCACCCGATCAGGTACTGTTCATGACGGGAGTTTATCCTTCAGGAAGACGTGCCAACTATGCGGTAGACTTGTCGCAAGCTGAATAAAAGATATTACTGTAAGGTAAAAAGATTTGGAAAGAAAAGGCGTTCCGATTTTTCGGAAACGCCTTTTTGATGTTTTTTTCTTTCTCCGATAATATGGGTGGGAGATGAACAATTGACTTGTTTTGTCTGTTGTCATTTTTAGAATGGCGGTTGACAAAAAGAGAGCAGGTCTGTCTGTTTAAGAAAATTATAGATTCTTTCTTTGCAAATCTGCCACCTAAATAAAATTAATTTTGTACTTTTGTACCCAAATCATTTTATATAGAATGAGACAGTTAAAGATTACTAAAAGTATCACTAACCGAGAGAGTGCTTCTTTGGATAAGTATTTGCAGGAAATCGGTCGTGAAGATTTGATTACTGTAGAAGAGGAGGTAGAACTCGCTCAACGTATCCGTAAGGGTGACCGTATTGCTTTGGAGAAGCTTACGCGTGCTAATTTGCGATTTGTGGTGTCTGTGGCCAAACAGTATCAGAACCAGGGATTGAGCTTGCCTGACTTGATTAACGAAGGTAACCTGGGCTTGATTAAAGCTGCTGAGAAATTTGATGAAACTCGTGGATTCAAGTTTATCAGTTACGCCGTTTGGTGGATTCGTCAGTCTATTCTTCAGGCACTGGCTGAACAGTCGCGTATTGTGCGTTTGCCGTTGAACCAGGTAGGTTCACTGAATAAAATCAGCAAGGCGTTTTCCAAATTTGAGCAGGAAAACGAGCGTCGTCCTTCACCGGAAGAACTGGCCGATGAGCTGGAAATCCCGGTAGACAAGATTTCGGATACGCTGAAGGTTTCCGGTCGTCACATTTCAGTGGATGCTCCTTTTGTGGAAGGAGAGGACAACAGTCTGCTGGACGTGCTGGTGAACGATGATTCTCCTATGGCCGATCGCTCCTTGGTAAATGAATCACTTTCGAGGGAAATTGACAGAGCACTTTCTACGCTAACCGAAAGAGAAAAGGATATTATCCAGATGTTTTTCGGTATTAAC
>OHSG01001047.1_pt1 | contig 11707 bp, 9 predicted proteins | sample 1578601 | NCBI WGS metagenome assembly OHSG01 (sample SAMEA3879534, study PRJEB24766) | human gut metagenome | biome: human-associated habitat; feature: feces | place: USA | collected 1985/1987
CCCCTCGCATTTCACGACCGGCTCAGCACCCAGTACGGCCGCCGCGCCGCAGATGGCGCTGCCCGTCGAAGTCATCAGCGCCGTGTCGCGGTCGATGCGCATGAGGCGGCCGAGCGCCACGCCGCCCAGGATGGTCACCACGACCACCACCAGGTCGACCACCACGGCCGGAACGCCCACGGCGGCTACCTGCGCCAGCGTCAGACGGAAACCGTAGAGGATGATGCCCCAGCGCAGCAGCTGCTTGGTGCAGAACTTGATGCCCGGCACCCACGTCTCGGGCAGGCGGTTGCGCAGGCTGTTGGCATAGAGCATGCCGAGGATGATGCCCACGATGAGCGGACTGAACGAGAGACGTCGTACGACGGGGATATCGGCGATGTAGAACGCCGCGAACGAGAAGAGCGCAATGAGCAGAATGCCGTGCAGAGTGTTGGCCCGGTTGCCTTTTTTCATCATGTCTTTCAGGGTTTTGACGGTTTCGGTTTTGCGGTTTTGCGGAGCGCGGCCGCACGGCCGCGGGCTCCTTGTTACGTACTGTTACGGTCGCAAAATTAGGAAACCGGGCGGAGTCGGCAAAACGGAAAATAGTTATACGCCATAACCTGAGGTTATAACGAGGCGCGTGCGAACTCCGTAAAACGGCGGACCGTCTCGGGAAGTTCGGCGGCGGGATGGACGAACGAGAAGTTGCGGTGCAGCGAAAGGCCCTTGATGTCGACCACGCGCAGCGTGCCGCGGCGCAGTTCGTCGACCACCGAAATCACCGAGACAATCGCCAGCGCATCGCTGTTGCGGACGAAGGCCTTGATGCCCTCGGTGCTGTCGAGCCGCATCACAATCCGGAGCATCGCAGGCGGATGCCGACACGCGCCAGGGCGGCAGCAATCACCTCGAGCGTACCGGAACCCCCTTCGCGCAGGACGAGCGGAAGGTCGCACAACTGGCGCGGCGTCACGCTCTCGAGCGAGCCGCAGGCCCCGTCGGGACGGGTGACCAGCACCAGTTCGTCTTCGGTGAAGAGGTCGTAGAAGAGACCGTTGCGGTGGCTGAGGCTCTCGACGATACCCAGGTCGACGGCGCCCCGTTCGAGCGCCTGCTCGATTTGGCCACTGTTGCCCGACAGAAGGGTGACGCGCAGGTCGGGATAGCGGGTCGTGAAACGGGCGAGAATCGGCGGCAGGAGGTATTGGGCGACCGTCGTGCTGGCTCCGAGGCGCAGCTCGCCTTCGAGCCGTTCGGTGCAGCGGCTCATCTCGTACTGCATGCGCCGGTACTCGGCTTCGAGCCGCTCGGCGCACCCCAGCAGCACCTCGCCCGCCGGCGTCAGTTCGAGGCGGCTGCCCCGACGGTTGAAGAGCGTCACGCCGTAGGCCGACTCGAGCGCACAGACATGCTTGCTCACGGCCGGCTGCGAGATGAAGAGCTCCTCGGCGGCCTTCGTGAAACTGAGCGTACGGGCCGCCGCGATGAAGACGCGGAGTCGGAAGTCGTCCATCGGAGGCGTGGTGTTAACCCAGACCGCCCTGCTCGGCAAATTCGCGCACCGAGCGGATGTAGTGGGCGATGGTCTCCTCCATCGTGAGGTAGGACTTGCCGCCGGCGGCATTCTTGTGGCCGCCGCCGTCGAAGTATTTGCGGGCGAAGAGATTGACGTCCACATCGCCGCGCGAGCGGAGCGAGATGCGGATGAACTTGCGGTGGGCCAGGAACATGGCCGACATCTTCACCTTGCGGATGGTGAGCGCATAGTTGACGAAGCCCTCGCTGTCGCCCTGCTGGAACTGGAAGCGGCGCATCTCGCTCTCCTTGAGCGACATGTAGGCCACCGTACCGTCCTCGATGAGCTCCATCTTGCGGTTGATGGCGTAGCCGAAGAGCCGTGCGCGACCCTCGGTATAGGCGTTGTAGACGTTGTTGTGGAGCGTCGGGATGTGGATGCCCTTCTCGACGAGCACCGCCACGGCGCGGAACAGCTCGGGCGTGAGGAACGAGAAGGCGAAGTTGCCCGTGTCGGTCATCATGCCGACGTAGAGCTCCTCGGCCATCTTGAGCGTGATGGCGTCGGTGCCGAACATCCGCTCGATGAGCGTATAGACCAGGAAACAGGTGCTCGACGACTCGGGGTGCGAGAAGGCGATGTCGAACCCCTCGGCGGGCGAGAGGTGGTGGTCGATGAGTACGCGGCGCGCCGTGGTGTTCGAGGCGAGCGTCTCGCTCAGGTTCTCGAGCCGTGAGAGGGCGTTGAAGTCGAGGCAGAAGATGATGTCGGCCCCGGCGATGGCGCGGGCGGCACGGCCTTCGGCGTCGGTGCGGAAGATGACCACGTCGGAGATGCCCGGCATCCAGTCGAGGAAATAGGGGTACTTGTTGGGTACGATGCAGGTGACGTGGTGTCCCATCGAGGTGAGCACGTCGCTCCAGGCGAGCGACGAACCGACGGCGTCGCCGTCGGGATTGGTGTGGGAGACAATCACAATCTGCTGTCCGGGCCGAACGAGCATCGCGCGCAGGGCGTCAATCCGGTCTTGCGAAATATTCATGGCGGAAGGTTGTCAATACCTTGGCAAAGATAGGAAAAAAGCGCGAGTTCGCAAATGCCCGCCCGACGCAGTGCCGCGCGGAGCGGAAAAAAACGGCGGAGCCCCTCCCGCACAGGAAGGGCTCCGCCGCCGCACCACAGCCGGCACGGGGCCGGCAGCGCGGGGTCAATACTTGTACTTCATCCACTTGAGCAACTCCCTGAAGGTCGGCTTCTTGCCGTACATGAAGATGCCCACGCGGTAGATTTTGCCGGCCAGCCAGACCATCGCCACGAACGAGGCGTAGAGCAGCACCAGCGAAAGGGCCACCTCCCACGCGGGGATGCCGTAGGGGATGCGCGCCATCATCACCACGGGCGAGGTGAAGGGGATGAGCGAGAACCAGAAGGCCAGCGGCGAGTTGGGGTCCTTGATGACGGCAATCATCATCAGCAGCGCGAGGATGATTGGCAGCGTGACGGGCATCTGCAGCTGCGAGGCGTCCTGGACGTTGTCCACGGCCGAACCCACGGCGGCGAACATCGCCGAGTAGAGCAGATAGCCACCCACGATGAACAACAGCAGGCAGACGAAAATCTTGACGATGTAACCCAAATCGGTCAGGGCCGCCACAATCTGCAGCATGTCGGAATCCATGCCGCCCATCGCGGCGTCGGGCATGCCCTGCTGCATGGCCTGGACGCTGGCCATGGCGTCGGCCGGCATCAGCTGCGGCATCACGACGCTCCCCGCCACAACAATCAGCACGCCCCAGATGAGCACCTGCACCACGGCGACGGCAGCCACGCCGAGGATTTTGCCCATCATCAGTTCGAAGGGGCGCACCGACGAGACAATCACCTCGAGCACGCGGTTGTTCTTCTCCTCGATTACGGACTGCATGACCATCGAACCATAGATGAGCAGGAACATGTAGAGCACGAAGCCCAGGATGTAGCCCGTCGCCGTGGCCACGGCCGACGACTGGGACTGCGCATCCTCCTCCTGCGACTTGTCGTTGCGGAAGGTCTGCAGCGTGACGGTGGTCTTCACCTCGTCGAGAATCTGCTGCAGGTTGTCGATGTGGTAGTTCTTGAGCTTCTCGGCCTCGAGAATTCGCTCAATCTGGCCGGTGATGTCGCTCTCGATGGAGAGCGAGGTCGACGAGTTGGCGTAGAGCCGCACGTTGGAGGAGTTCTGCAGGATGTCGGAGCCGATGTAGAGGACGCCGAAGAAATCGGTGAGCTCCCTGCGGGCCTCGTCGGTCGTCAGCGAGGTTGGCTCGTAGGCAATCTCCTCGTTGCTCTCGAGTGCGGGGGCCACCAGTCCGCTCTCGTCGATGACGGCGATGCGTTTCAGCTCGCCCTTCGAGAAGTTCATGATGAGGGCCGGTGCCGCCATCAGGACGAGCATCAGCACGGGCATGAGCAGCGTGGTGATGATGAAGGATTTCTTGCGGACGCGTTCGTTGAACTCGCGTCCGATGATGATGGAGATGTTCGACATGGTCAGTTTCTCTTGTTCGCAGTTGCAGTTTGTATTCCTATGCTTGTTTTCCGTGGCTTACCAGATACCACAGGCCGCCCGCCGAGAGCAGTACGGCAAGGGCCAGCGGCAGCGAGGCTTCGCCGCCCCGCGCCATCAGGCGCACGCAGGCCAGCGCCTCGTTGACCGAGACCACGAAGAGGAGCAGGCCCGTAATCTGGGGCGCCGTCAGGCTGCGGCGCCAGGACGGGCGTGCCGACTCGTCGCGGCGCTGCATCCCCGCCGAGGCCTGCCCGGCAGCGGGCGCCCCGGCCGGAGTGCCGGCGGATTGCTCTGCCCCCTCTTCGGACTGCGCGGAGCGCAGCGACTCGCGGAGCGAGAGCAGGTGGGTCGCCAGCAGCAGGCCGACAGAGAGCCAGAGCTTCACGCCGGGCCGTTCACCCGTGAAGAGGCAGCCCAGCAGAAGCAGTACGGTAGCCGCAAGCAGCGTGCGGCGGATGGTGCTTCGGATTCGTGCGTTCATGGCCGGAAAGTTTTTCGGGCGGCGGCTCAGAGCGTGCCGTTGACCGCACGGATGAAGATATCGTTCATCGAGGGGATGATTTCGGTGAAGGAGCGGAGCTCGACCGCCTCGTTGGCCCGGCAAATCACCTCGCGTACGCGGGAGTCGTCCTCCACGTGGAGCTTGAGCGAGGAGTAATCGGCCGTCGGCTCGTCGGCCGCACCCATCACCTCGCACAGAGGGGCGAGCGCCTCGCGCAGCGCCGCCTCGTCGCCCCGGTAGTAGAGCTCGAAGATGTTGTTGCCGTGGCGGCGGCGGATGTCGTCGACGCGTCCCGAAAGGATGTTGTGCGACTTGTTGATGAGGGTGATGTGGTCGCACACCTCCTCGACCGACGACATGTTGTGGGTCGAGAAGATGACCGTCGCCCCCTGGTCGCGCAGCGCCATGATTTCCTCCTTGAGCAGGTTGGCGTTGATGGGGTCGAAGCCCGAGAAGGGTTCGTCGAAGATGAGCAGCTCGGGGCGGTGCAGCACCGTGACGATGAACTGCACCTTCTGGGCCATGCCCTTCGAGAGCTCCTCGACACGCTTGCCCCACCAGCTCTGGATGCCGAAGCGCTCGAACCACTCCTTCAGCCGCACGGTCGCCTCGCGGCGCGAGAGCCCCTTGAGGCGGGCGAAGAAGATGGCCTGCTCGCCCACCTTCATCTTCTTGTAGAGGCCGCGCTCCTCGGGCAGATAGCCGATGCGGCAGACATCTTCGGGGGCGATTTCGCGCCCGTCGAAGAGCACGCGGCCGCTGTCGGGGGCCGTAATGCGGTTGATGATGCGGATGAGCGTCGTCTTGCCGGCGCCGTTGGGCCCCAGCAGGCCGTAGACCGAGCCTCGGGGAATGCTGAGCGAGACGTCGTCGAGAGCCGTATGTTCGGCAAACCGTTTCGAGACGTGCTCGACGCTGAGTATGTCCATGTGCGGAGAGTGTTTTTTAATTCGGAGTGACGTTGCGTCACGGTTTATCACGAGCAAATATAGGGATTATTTTCGAAATATCAACAATTTTTTATCGTTTTTCGATAAATTAAAAGGTACGACATTCAAAATAAGGTCCGGCAGATGACAGCATCCGGTGAAAATGGTTAACTTTGCCGGAGCCGGCGGTCCCCGTCGGGACGGCCGCGCGGAGAGGCGGTCTCGGGCCGCCGCACATGCAACGACAACAAGCAAAACATTCAACAGGGTTATGGAGCAGAACAAGAAAAAGACCGTGCTGGTCAGCGGCGGTGCCGGATACATCGGCTCGCACACCTCGGTCGAGCTCATCGAGGCGGGTTACGACGTGGTCATCGTCGACAATCTCTCCAATTCGGACCTCAAGGCCGTCGAGGGCGTCCGCAAAATCACGGGACGCGAGATTCCCTTCGTCGAGGTCGACTGCTGCGACTACGAGGCCTTCCGCAAGGTCTTCGAGCAGTATGAATTCGACTCGGTGATTCACTTCGCCGCATCGAAGGCGGTGGGCGAATCGGTCCAGAAGCCGCTGGAGTACTACCAAAACAACCTCACCTCGTTCATGAACGTCATCCGCCTCATGCGCGAGTTCGGGCGCCGCAACATCGTCTTCTCGTCGTCGTGCACCGTCTACGGCGAGGCCGACAAGCTCCCCGTCACCGAGCAGACGCCCCGCAAGCCGGCCACCTCGCCCTACGGCAACACCAAGCAGATGAGCGAGGATATCCTGCGTGATTCGCTGGCCGCCTACGACGGGCTGTGCGGCATCGCGCTGCGCTACTTCAACCCCATCGGCGCACACCCCTCGGCCCTCATCGGCGAGCTGCCGCGCGGCGTGCCGCAGAACCTCGTCCCCTACATCACGCAGACGGCCGCCGGCGTACGCGAGTGTCTGAACGTCTTCGGCGACGACTACCCGACGCCCGACGGTTCGTGCATCCGCGACTACATCGACGTGGTCGACCTGGCCCGTGCCCACGTGTCGGCCATCTCGCGCATGGTCGAGGGACGGAGCAAGGCCTCCTACGAGATTTTCAACATCGGCACCGGCCGCGGTGTCTCGGTGCTCGAGCTGGTGCACCGCTTCGAGCAGGCCAACGGCGTGAAGCTCAACTACCGGATTGTCGGCCGCCGCGAGGGCGACATCGTCGCCATCTGGGCCGACCCGAGCTACGCCAACACCGAGCTGGGATGGCGGGCCGAGCGTTCGCTCGACGACACGCTCCGCGCAGCTTGGGCCTGGGAGAAGCACCTGCGCGGCATGGCCTGAGCCGCCGCGCCGGAAGCGACAAACCGCCCGCCGGAAGAGCGGGCGAAAGGCCACGCTCCGGGAAACAGCGTGAACGCCGCGGCGTCGGACTCCGGCACAACCGCGACGCAACAATCATGATGAAGACGGGACGGAACCCCTTTTGCGAGGGCTCCGTCCCGTCTTTTCATTCACGGCACCTTTCATTCCCGGCAGCACCGCACCGGCGGCAGGCTACGTCTCGCCCGCGATGCGGCCATCGGCCGGCAACGGCGGGCACCGGCACCTACCGCGAGGGGACCATCGACGCGGGGGTTACCCCCTTCGAATTGCGGGCCCAGTCGCCGCGCGCGCGGAGCACCTGCTCGACGATGTCGCGCACGGCACCCTGCCCGCCGCGGAATTCGGAGACGTAGCGCGACGCCTCGATGACCTCCGATGCGGCATCGGCCGGACAGACCGGAATACCCACCAGGCGCATGCACTCCAGGTCGGGGATGTCGTCACCCATGTAGATGACATGGGCCGGGTCCAGCCCCTCGCGTTCGAAAAATTCGCGCATGGCGGCAATCTTGTCCATGCAGTCCGTGTAGTAGTCCGTGATGCCGAGCATCCGCAGACGGCGCTCGAGCGTGGCACCGTGGCCGCCCGAGATGACGCACACCTTGTAGCCCTGCCGCACGGCATAGGCCAGCGCGTAGCCGTCCTTGGCGTTGTAGCGGCGCAGGAAGTCCCCTTCGGGCAGCGGAATGATGGCTCCGTCGGTCATCACCCCGTCGACATCGAAGATGAAGGCCTCCGTAAGGGCTATATCTTCCTTGAAGTTTCCCATATGTATCGACTCATTAAGTTGTAGATTTCCAGCAACAGCGGCTCCTCGGCGAGCAGCGCGCGGTGGCGCTCCAGCGTCGGGAGGTCGCCCCGCACGGCGGGGCCGGTCTGCACGGCGGCAGGCGACGGGGCCGCAAGGGCCTTGGCGGCCGTTTCGGCTATCAGCGGCCGGAGCGCCTCGAAGGGGAGCCCTTCGCGGGCAAGGGTGCGTTCGCCGGCGGCATAGAGCGCATTGACGAAATTGCAGGCCAGCACCCCTGCCAGGTGGAGTATGCCCCGGCGCTTCGAATCGGCCGGATAGAGCTGCGACGAAAGGCGCCGCGCAAAGCGTTCCACGGCCTGGTAGGTCCCTTTGTCGGAGGCCTCCAGAAAGAGCGGCACGCGGGCGAAATCGACGGCCCGGCCCGCCGTGAAGGTCTGCAGCGGGTAGATGACCGCCCGCCGCGGAAAGGCCGCCATCGGCTCCACCTCGCCCACGGCGCGGTCGCTCACGGCGATGAGGTAGAGGTCGGCCTCGGCCAGGCGGTCGGGGTCGGCCGTCCAGGTCGTGCCGCCGAGCGCCGCCACACGGGGTCCGCGCTCACGGTTGCGGGCGAAGACCTGACAGAGCTCCGCCCCGCTTGCGGGCAGGGCCCGCGCCAATGCTTCGGCAACATTTCCGCTGCCGACAATTACCACACGTTTCAGTTCCATGTTTTTCTCGGTTCTTTCGGGGAGCAGCCCCGCCCTATTCGGGGATGTCCACCAGACGGACGTTGTCGTCCGAGTCGCGCGCCGCCAGCTTGACCTTCTCCAGCTCGCGGTCGACGCAGGCCAGTTCGAGGCTCTCGTTGAGCGCAAAGGCCGTCTCGCCGGCATCCTCCACCGCTTCGAGCACGCCGTAGAGCGTCAGCGAGTTGATGTCCTGCCCGGGCACATAGCCCTCGTCGCGCTCGCCGTCGCCCTTGCGCACGGCGATGAGCAGACGCGCCTGCACCAGCTGGTAGAGCACGTCGTTGAGGATGCGCGTCGGAAGGTTCATCCGCGCGCGGATTTGCTCGGCGGCCATCGTCCCGCCCTCGCGGCGGAAGTGGCGCACGACGAGCAGCATGACCGCCAGCAGCACCTTGCGCCGCTGGTCGTAGCTGATGCGCAGCGACTCGCGCTCCTCGTTGAAGCGGGCGATGTTCTGGTAGGCGAACGACAGCTCGCCGCCGAAGAGGAGGATTTCCCACGAGAGCTGCAGCCAGAGCAGGAAGAGCGGCAGGGCCGCAAAGCTGCCGTAGATGGCGTTGTAGGAGGTCATCCACCGCTGCACGTAGATGTATCCCCACTGGAAGAGGATGAAGAGCGTACCGGCGACCAGTCCGGCGGTCAGGGCGCTCGTGAAGCGCACCCGCGTATTGGGGATTATCAGGTAGAGCAGCGTGAACATCAGCCAGATGAGCACACCCGACGCCGCTTTCGAAAGCAGTCCGTAGAAGACCGAATCGCGGAAACCCAGCAGCTCCTCGGCATAGGAGCCCAGCGCATTGGCGACAATCCAGAGCAGCGGGCCGATGAGCACCACCGAGATGTAGTCGGTCCACTGGCGCGCCACGTTGCGCGTGACCTTCACCTCCCAGATGTTGTTGAAGGCGCTCTCGATGGAGCCGAAGACCCGGATGACCGACCAGAAGAGCATCACCAGCGCCACGGTGGCCACCACGCCGCCCCGCGTGCGGGCAAGCGCATTGTCGGCGAACGAGACCAGATAGTCGACAATCTCGGGGTTGCGGGGGAAGATGCCGTAGAGCTCCTGCTCCAGGCCGTCGGCCAGGCCGAACCCCTTGACCACGGCGAAGATGACCGCCACGATGGGCACCACCGAGATGAGCGTATAGAAGGTGAGTGCGGCGCTCCGCACGAAGGTGTCGTGCTCGCGCATGCCCCGCGCCGTATAGAAGAGCAGGCGATACTGCCGCACGAACCACCGCACGACGGGATTGCGGAACTCGCCCGGCTCGCGTGAGAGGAGCGTATCGGTCAGGTATGTGGGCAACTCCTTGAGTTTCATGGTTCGCTGTTGTTCGTATCCGGTGCGGCGCGCGCACGCTCCGTAAAGATAGCTATTTTAGGCGGATTGTCCAAAAGCGCCCCTCGATTCGCGTGAAGGCCAGGCGCACCCCTCCGCCGCGGCGCACCCCCAGCCGGCGGGCAAGCTCCTCGCCCGAGAGCGGGAAGTCGTGCTTGAGCAGTTCGGCGCCGCAGCCCCGCAGCTCGCGGCGCAGACGGCCCGGGTCGAAGGGCTCGATGCGTTCGATGGCAAAGACCCTGCCCAGAACGTCGCGGGGCTCCCCGGCGGCAAAGCCGTAGCCGTTGTCGCTCCAGATGTCGGCCACACCCTCCAGCGCCCGGCGGGCCAGACGGCACTTCTGCAGCGCCACGTCGGGCTGCACCAGCCAGCCGTAGCGCTCGGGCAGGAAGGCCCCGGGAGGCGTCGCTCCGTCGCGCCCAGCGGGCGGCAGGGCGAAGCTGCCCCGCCCCAGGGCGGTCGCTTCGAGCAGCGGCGGCTCCCCGTCGATGGAGACCACCAGCTCCTTGCACTCGTCGCCGAGCGAAACCGCCTCGACGCGGCAGGGGCCGAACAGACGGAACGCCTCGTCGACATCGAACAGCGGCGAGAGCTTGAAGCAGAGCCGGTCGGCCACCTCCTTGAGCCGGGGCAGCAGTGCCAGCACGTCGGGCGACGAGGCCTCGAGACGCAGCTGCTTGCGGCCGTCGGCGCTCCGGCGGTCGGGGTCGGCATAGAGCCAGTCGAAGTGTTCGGCACAGCGGGCCAGATACTCCTCGGCCGGGGCGTTGACCACCTCGACGTTCGTCACTCCCAGCCGGCGGAAGTTCTCGCGCGCCACGGCGGCGAGCACCTCCGAGCGTTCGAGCGTCACCACCTGTTCGAAACGGCGCGAAAGGAAGAGCGTGTCGACGCCCAGCCCGCAGGTGAGCTCCAGCAGCCGGCCGCCGCCGATGCGCTTGTGGGCGGCGCAGGCCTCGCTCGAGGCCTGCTCGAAGGCCAGCGGCGGGAGGATGCACCCCGCGGCGGCATACGAGGGGAGCTTCGCGGCGGCGCGGGCGAGGTACTTGACCTGTGTGGCGACGAGCGCCGCATGGGCCAGACGCTTGTCGAGCGCCACCTCCAGGGGGTTGCGCCCGCGGTTGGCCTCGACGGCGCGCCGCACGTCGGGCTCCGTGAGGAGCCGGTATTCATCGAGTGTCATCATCGGGGCAAAGTTAACGTTTTTTTCGGCTCGCGGCATGCGCTCCAAAGCGTCGCCGCAACCATCGCGGCATAGATGGCCGCCGTGGCACCGCCCGAGAGCGACACCTCGACGGCGCCCCACCGCCATGCGGCGGCCGCGGCCACCAGTCCATCGAGCACCCCGGCCGCAGCGTCAAGCAGCGCCGCAAAGAGCGGCTGCAGCGCTCCGAGCGGAAGGAGCATCCAGACGACCGAACCCGTCACGACGACACCGCCCAGCAGGACGGCCGCGGGATTGACCACCAGCCCCGACAGCGAGAGCAGCCCGAAGGTGTGGGCCACCAGGGGCGCCGTGGCCACCGTCGCCACCAGACTCACCGCCACGCCGTCGGCCAGCAGGTTCACCGCCCGGAAGCGGCCGTGCAACCGCCGGCAGAGCGGAACGCCCCACACGACGATGGCCGCCACGGCCGTATACGAGAGCTGAAAGCTGATATCGAGAAGAAGTCCGGGATTCCAGACCAGCATGAGCAGCGCCGCGGCGCAAAGGGCGTTGAGCGAGGCGTAGCCCGATGCCGATGCGAGCGACGCCTGCAGCATCGTGAACATGACGGCGGCCCGCACCGTGCTGGGCGCGAAGCCCGTTGCGGCGGCATAGAGCCAGATGCAGGCGGCCGCCAGCAGGCACCGCACGATGTGGCCGCGGCGCAGCAGCGGAAGCCACCCCAGGAGCAGGTTCACCACCGCAAAGACGATGCCCACGTGGAGTCCCGAAACGGCCAGCAGGTGCGACGTCCCGCTGCGGGCATAGCGGTCGCGCATTGCGGGCGTAAGACCGCTCCGGTCACCCGCGGCCATGGCCCGACAGAGCGCCTCGGCACCCGTTCCGAG
>OHSG01001050.1_pt1 | contig 11691 bp, 9 predicted proteins | sample 1578601 | NCBI WGS metagenome assembly OHSG01 (sample SAMEA3879534, study PRJEB24766) | human gut metagenome | biome: human-associated habitat; feature: feces | place: USA | collected 1985/1987
AACTATGCCGCTATGGAAAATGAGCTGCAACAGGAAATTGACAATATCGAAAGCACCCAAAGCGGCTATGATGAATACCGCTATGACCTTGACACTATCGGGCATAACCCCCACGAATTAGCGTCTTACTTGACCGCCCTTTTACAGAGTTACACCCCGCAGAGCGCACAGGCAGAGCTAAAGCGTCTGTTCGGCTTACAGTACACCTTGACGCTGACGGAAGAAATCGAGATACGCACCACCACCGACGAGGAGGGCAACGAGGAAGAATACGAATACCGTATCTTAAATGTGAAACTGACAAACAAGCCGATTGCTTCCCTTGCGGAAGAACTGCTGAACCCACAGCAGTTTGAAATGTTCAAGGTGTACTTACAGACACAGGGCAACAAACCGTTGATTTTTGGCGGCGGCTCTCCCGACGGAAGCCCGTCTGAGGATTTAAGCGGCGTGGAGTTTGTAAACGGCACACGTCCCGGAAACCCGGAGCTTATGGAGCTTGCAAAACAGCAGGTCGGAAATGTAGGCGGCTACCCCTATTGGTCTTGGTACGGCTTTAACAGCCGCGTGGAATGGTGTGCCTGCTTTGTGTCATGGTGCTACAATCAAGCCGGAAAAAGCGAACCCCGCTTTGCAGGCTGCGAATGGCAGGGTGTCCCTTGGTTTCAGTCAAGGGGACAATGGGGCGCGCGCGGCTATGAGAATATCGCACCCGGCGACGCTATCTTTTTCGACTGGGATTTAGACGGCGTTGCCGACCATGTGGGGCTTGTGCTTGGCAGGGACGGCAGCCGCGTCTATACCGTTGAGGGCAATTCCGGCGACGCCTGCAAGATTAAAAGCTATGACCTTAACTATCAATGTATCAAAGGCTATGGGCTGATGAACTGGTAAGCAGCCCAAAAAGAAAGGAGAATTTATTTTATGGCAAACAACAAAATCGACCGTATCAATAAGGAAATCGCAAAGACCCGCGAGAAAATCACAGAGTATCAGAACAAGTTGAAAGGACTGGAAGCACAGAAAACCGAAGCGGAAAACCTTGAAATCGTGCAGCTTGTACGCGCTATGCGTCTGACCCCGCAGGAATTAAATGCTATGCTGTCCGGCGGCGGTATTCCCGGTATGAGTGCCGCCCCTGTTTCTGATGAAGCCGCAGACTACGAAGAACAGGAGGACAATGCAGATGAAGAATAAACTCAAACAGACCATGACTGCCCTTTGTGCCGCCCTTATCCTTATGGGCGGTTTTTCTGTCCCTGCCTATGCACAGGGCGCAGCCACAGAGCCACCCGCAGAGGACGCGACCAACGACAGCAATGTAGTGGTGGAAGAACCGGAAACGCCGCCCCTTACCCCAAAGGGAAACGCAACACTGGTTGACGATTACGGCGGCAATAAGCAGCTTATCACTGTTACCACCAAAAGCGGCAACTACTTTTATATCCTCATTGACCGCGCCGCCGAGGGGGAACAGACCGTACATTTCCTTAATCAAGTAGACGAAGCCGACCTTATGGCACTGACCGAAACCGGGGAAGCCACGAAAAAGCCGGAAGTCTGCAACTGTACGGAAAAATGCGAAGCCGGAAAGGTAAATACATCTTGCCCGGTATGTGCAACTACTCTGACAGGCTGCACAGGCAAAGAACCTACCCCAACACCCACCGAGCAGCCGGAAGAACCCAAAGAAAAAGGCGGCAATCCCGGCGCGGTGCTTGCCTTAGTCCTCTTTGTGCTGCTTGGTGGCGGCGCGGCGTTCTACTACTTTAAGTTTGTAAAACCGAAGCAGAACGTGAAAGGAAGCACTGACCTTGAAGATTTTGACTTTGAGGATTACGACGAGGACGAGCCGGAAACAGATACCGGGGAAACTCCCGAAGATGAAGAAACGGAGGAAAAAACCCTATGACCCTGTTTACCGACAATCCCTTTGAAAAAATGATGATAAAGAAACCGAATGGGCGGCGTGATAATGCGTCGCCTGTTCCATATCCCCCGGCTTGCGCTTCCTGCCCCTATAAGGGGCAGTCCCCTTGTGTGGGGTACTGTCTGAAACAGGTACAGAAGAAAAAAGAAGCCGAGCCGGAATGCTGAAAACTATATACTTGCGTATAGGGATATGATATAATTATAATAACAATAGGAATTGATGGTGTTAAGCAAACTTGAATTGACAAAGCTGAAAGTGAGAGATACTTCTTGTCCGAAGGGCAAGAAGGTGGAACTGGAAAAGAACAGTAAAAATTTGAATTTAATTTGGAGTAACAAGTTTATGATACGACCTTTAGTAGAGAAAGATTATGATACAGTAATAGATATAGTAAATACAAACTGGAAAAAAACATATTCGGATTATGTAAGCCCACTCCTGTTGGATGAAGATGGTTGTAAAGAACGTGCAGAAGAATTAAGACATGACTTTCAATCAAAACGGTTGTCGGAATATGTTTGGGAAGAACAAGGTCAGGTATTAGCTTTGTTATCAATAGGCAATACGTCAGATATAGATAAAAAAAGAGCTTTTGAAATTTGGCGTGTTTATGTAAAGCCAGAAGCGCAAGGGCATAATATTGGTAGCCAGTTTCTTTCATTTTCTGAACGAGAAGCCCAAAAACGAGGTTATGAAGAGATAATTATATGGGCGTTTCAGAGAAATACGAACGCTATATCATTTTATCAAAAGAATGGTTATGTGATTGATAAAAACGAATATTTAGGTAAACCATATTTAGCATTTGGAACACGTTTAATAAAAAAGTTAATTAACGAGTAAGAAACTTCAAATTTATCATTTTCATATCTTTATACAATCACTTGTAGGAGCAATCGAAAAATCGGTTGCTCTTTTCTTTTACCCGAAAGGAGGATTTTTATTTGATTTTAGTTATTGCAGAAAAGCCCAGTGTGGCACAGACAATCGCTGCCGTACTTGGAGTAAAGGAAAAGAAAGACGGATTTCTCACAGGAAGCGGCTATATCATTTCCTGGTGCGTGGGACATTTGGTAGGGCTTTCCGAAGCTGCCGCCTACGGAGAACAATATAAAAAGTGGAGCTATGACAGCTTACCGATTTTGCCGCAGGAATGGAAGTACACCGTTGCGGCTGACAAGGAAAAGCAATTCAAAAACCTAAAGGAGCTTATGCACCGGACAGACGTTTCCGAAGTCGTCAATGCCTGCGACGCAGGGCGCGAGGGAGAACTCATTTTCCGCTTTGTCTATGAAATGGCGGGCTGCAAGAAACCTATGCGCCGCTTGTGGATTTCCTCAATGGAAGAAGCTGCTATTAAAGAGGGATTTGCACATCTGAAGAACGGCGGAGAATACGACGCGCTCTTTGCTTCCGCATTATGCAGGGCAAAGGCTGACTGGCTAATCGGTATCAACGCCACCCGTCTTTTCTCTGTCCTTTACAACCATACCTTGAACGTGGGGCGCGTACAGACCCCGACCTTAAAAATGCTTGTTGAACGGGACACAGCGATTACCACATTTAAGAAAGAAAAATACTACCATGTACACCTTGCCTTATCCGGCGCGGAAGCTGCAAGTGAAAAACTGTCTGACCGTTCCGAAGCTGACAGGCTGAAAGCTGCTTGCGAAGCGGCAAAAGCAGTCTGTACTTCCCTTGTGAAAGAGAAAAAGACCACAGCCCCGCCGAAGCTCTTTGACCTTACTTCTTTACAGCGGGAAGCAAACCGCCTGTTCGGCTATACCGCAAAGCAGACCCTTGACCTTGCACAGGCATTGTATGAAAAGAAGCTCTTGACCTATCCGAGAACCGACAGCAGCTATCTGACTGACGATATGGGCGATACGGCGGCGGGCATTATCAAGCTGCTTTACGGAAAGTATTCTTTTATGGAGGGCGCAGACTTCACGCCGGAGCTTGGAAAGGTGCTGAATAGTAAAAAGGTATCCGACCACCACGCCATTATCCCCACTATGGAGCTTGCAAAGACCGACCTTGCCGCGCTGCCGGAAAGCGAAAGGAATATCCTTACCCTTGCCGGGGCGCGTTTACTCATGGCGACCGCTGCACCGCATACCTTTGAAGCGGTTACAGCAGTTTTTGAATGTGCCGGACAGTCCTTTACCGCAAAGGGCAAGACCATTCTTTGTGAGGGTTGGAAAGAGATTGACCGAAAATACAGGGCAGCCTTAAAGAACAAGCCCGAAACGGACGACACAGACAGCGACACCGAAAAGACCCTGCCGCCGTTTACCGAGGGACAGACCTTTGACAATCCGGCGGCAATGGTAACGGAGCATGACACCACACCGCCAAAGCCCCACAACGAAGCGTCGCTGCTCTCTGCTATGGAGCGCGCCGGAAGCGAGGACACCGACCCGGACGCAGAACGCAAAGGGCTTGGAACTCCCGCCACCCGCGCCGCTGTCATTGAAAAACTGGTAAAGGGCGGCTTTGTGGAGCGAAAAGGCAAGCAGCTACTTCCCACAAAGGACGGTATCAACCTTGTGTGCGTCCTGCCGGACACTCTGACAAGCCCGCAGCTTACCGCAGAATGGGAAAACAATCTGACGCAGATTGCAAAAGGCAAGGCAGACCCCGCCGCATTTATGGAGGGTATCGAGGATATGGCGCGGGAACTGGTAAAGACCTATCCGTTTCTTTCTGATGATAAAGCGCAGATGTTCAAGCCGGAACGGGAAGCGTTGGGAAGCTGCCCCCGCTGCGGTTCTCCTGTTTATGAGGGGAAGAAAAACTACTATTGCAGCAATAAGGAATGTATCTTTACCATGTGGAAAAATGACCGCTTCTTTGAGGAACGCAAAGTAGCCTTTACTCCGAAGATTGCCACCGCGCTCTTAAAATCCGGCAAGGTAAATGTGAGGAAACTCTATTCCCCAAAGACGGGCAAAACCTATGACGGAACTATCGTATTAACTGATACGGGCGGGAAATACGTCAACTACCGGGTGGAACTTCCGAAGAAAAAATAACTGAATAGCAAGCATAGGAAAAGAGTACCCTTTTCCGTAAAATCCCTGCTTTCTCTACCGAGAACGGCGGGGATTTTTGCTTGTTGGGAAGTGTCCCAAACCCTCTGAAATCTTGAAAAAATCTATAAAATTTTTGGCAAAAACGCGGGCGTGGGGTACTGAATGATGAAACCGGAAAATGCAGCGTCCGCGCTGCCGTTTGGAAAGGAGGTTACACATGGCAAGTTTACGGGACACTGTAAAAGACTATCAAGAAGAATTAAGGGACGGTATCGCTTGGGTGGCGTTTTGGAAAACGGGACGTTCTTGGAACGCCGAATATTTCCACCTTGAAATGGGCGATATTCTCTACCCGGAGGACAGAAGCCGCATGGAAGAAATCAAACAGGCTGACCCTGCCGCCGTTGTGGTAAACGGCTATTATTCCGGCTATCTTGGCGAGGATATAAGCCTTGACGAGCTGACCGCAGGGGTGCGCCGCCACTATGAAAACGGATATAGCAATATCGGGGAATTTATCGAAGCCCACGACGACAGGCTGCCGCCGGAGCTTATCGAGGAAGCAAAAGCCACCGCCCACGCTGCGGGGCTTCCTTTTTCTGAAAAAGCCTACCGGGACGGCGAAGAACCCGACCCCTACATTTTTGACGGGAGTATGAGCATGGAGGACTACGCGCTTATGCACCGCATGATTGAGAAAGAAAGGAGCGAACGCATGGAACAACCGATTTTAAGCGGGTATCTTTCTAATCTTGGGAAGTACACCGAGGGCAGACCTGCGGGCGAATGGGTATCATTCCCCACGACTGCCGAACATTTGAAAGAAGTCTTTGACCGTATCGGGATAGACGGCAAAAACTACGGTGAGCTGCACATCACAGAATACCAGTCCTCTATTGCGGGACTGGCAGGAAAATTGACCGAGCTTGAAAGCCTTGACGAGCTGAACTATTTGAGCGAACTTTTGAAAATGCAGTTTGACGACGACCGGGAAAAATTTATTGCGGCTATCACATACGGCGACCATACAAGGGACTTGCAGGACATCATCAACCTTGCACAAAACCTTGACTGTTACTGGCTTTACCCGTCCGTAAAAAGTGAGGAAGATTACGGGCATTATCTCATTGAAGAACTGGACGAGTTGGAGCTGCCGGAAGAAGCAAAAAACTATTTTATGTATGAGGAATACGGGCGGGACGCTGCTATCAATGACGGGGGCAGATTTACCGAGCAGGGCTATATCTACAATAACCGCAACACCTTTACACAGTGGTACGACGGGCGGGACGTGCCGGAGGAATACCGGGTAACGCCGCAGCCGCAGGAACAGGCAGACCTTGACGCTGCTGCCGTACAGCCTGCACTTGCCACAGAGCAGTCCCCGGTTCTCCCGATTATCCTATCTTCCGAAAAACCCGCCGACAAGATGAAAGAGATTACCGACCGACTGGAACAGGGCATTTTGGGGATTTATGAAAGCGACCGCTACGCCGATTATCTGCGTACCATGTCAAAGTTTCACAATTACAGCTTTAACAATACAATCCTTATCGCCATGCAGGGCGGCAACCTTGTGAAAGGCTATAAACAATGGGAAAAGGAATTTGACCGCCATGTAAAGCCGGGAGAAAAAGCTATCAAGATACTTGCGCCGTCCCCGTTTATCGTCAAGAAACAGGTAGAAAAAATCGACCCGGACACCCAAAAGCCTGTTTTCGATAAGGACGGGAAACCTGTTACCGAGGAAAAGGAAATCAAGATACCCGCTTTTCGTGTAGTATCTGTCTTTGATATTTCACAGACCGAGGGAAAAGAACTTCCTACCCTTACCTATGAGCTGACGGGCAACGTGGAACAATACAAGGATTTTTTCGCTGCTCTTGAAAAAACTTCCCCCTTTGCTATGGGATTTGAAGCATTAAGCGGCGGCGTAAAGGGACGCTGCAATTATGAGGAAAAGCGTATCTTCATCAACGAGGGTATGGACGAATTGCAGAACATCAAGACCGCAATCCATGAAATCGCCCATGCGACACTCCATGACATAGACAAAGACGCGCCGGAACGCCCCGACCGCCGCACCCGCGAGGTACAGGCGGAAAGCGTCGCCTATGCTGTCTGCCAACATTACGGACTTGATACGTCGGACTATTCTTTTGGGTATATCGCCGGGTGGAGCAGCGGCAAAGAACTTGCAGAACTGAAAGGCTCTCTTGAAACAATTCGCAGTACAGCCGCGAAGCTGATTGATACCATAGACGGACATTTTGCAGAAATCCAAAAGGCACAGGATAAGGAGCAGACCACCGAACAGGCACAGCCCGCACAGGAAGCAGCCAAACAGCCCGAAGCAGAAGCAGCCGCGCCGGAGCTTCCCGAAGAAACAGCCCCGGTACAGGAAAAAGAAGCACAGACAGAGCCGGAAGCTGATACAGGCGCAAGTAGTGAAGCACCACAGACTACACAGACACAGCCGGAACAGGCTGCCCCCGCCGCCCCTTATTACACAATCAATGAAGCTGCCGCCCGTCGCGCAAAGGACGCAAACAGCTTTTCCGATTATAAGCAAGGCAGCGCAACGGCGGAATACAGGCATTACGTTGATGAAGCCGTACAGCTTGCAGAAAGGCAGAAACAGCGGGTAGACCCGATGTACCATGAGAAAATCGACAGCCTGCTTGACACCTACGCCCGGAAATTGGCGGCGAACATGAACAAAGGCTATGAGATTGACGCTCGTGTTCCCTCTATCCTGATTGCGGGCGGCTCTAACTTCCCCACAAGGAAGAAAGAAAAGCAGAACGCAGCCCGCGACAGCAATTACCGGGAATGGCAGGACATACAAGGGCTTCTTGATAAAATCCGCAGTACCGGCATGGGAGGTATCAGTGCAGACGACCCGCAGGCAGTACAGAAGTTAGAAAAGAAACTGGAAAGCCTTGAAAAATCACAGGAAACCATGAAAACCGTAAACGCTTATTACCGTAAGCATAAGACCCTTGACGGCTGCCCGCATTTACCGCCGGAGGAACTGGAAAAACTGAAAGCGGACATGGCGAGCAGTTGGCATTTGGAGGACAAGCCCTTTGCGACTTGGGCGTTATCCAACAACAGCGCAGAAATCCGGCGTGTAAAAGACCGTATCAAATCCCTTTCACAGCAAAAAGAAATTGGTTTTGTCGGTTGGGAATTTGACGGCGGCAAGGTGGAAGCAAACACCGAAGCGAACCGACTGCAAATCTTCTTTGAGGATAAGCCGGACGAAGCCACGCGGGAAGCCTTAAAAAGTAATGGCTTCCGTTGGTCGCCAAAAGCAGGGGCATGGCAGCGGCAGCTTACCAGTAACGCTTACTATGCGGCTGATTATGTGAAAGCCATTGCGCCCCTTACCGGGGAAAAGCCTACCGAGATACAGCGGGCGCATATCCGGGCGCAAAAGGAAGCGGCGCAGAAAAAGCCCAAACAGGAAGCCATTTACAAGGTACACGCAAATCCCCGCAGCGACAGCCGGGACAACCTCTATCTGCTGCAAGCCTACATTCCACAGGAGGACGGGAAAGTAAAGGTAGGCGACGTTTTATATACCGGAACGCCGGAGAAATGCCGGGAGCTAATGGCGCAGCTTACCGCCGGGAAGCTGACGCAGGGGGAAGTCAAGGAGTTTTACGCAAAGGCACAGGAGAAAGACACCTTTTCCATTTATCAGATAAAAGGCGGGGACGAAACAAGGGACTTGCGCTTTGAGCCTTACGACCGTCTGACTGCCGCCGGACATCGGGTAGATGCGAAAAACTATGCGCTTGTCTATTCCGCACCTCTTACGCTGGGTACTTCCCTTGAAGATATTTACACCCGCTTTAATATCGACCACCCGAAAGATTTTAAGGGACACAGCCTTTCCGTTTCCGACGTGGTGGTACTTCATCAGAACGGGCAGGACACCGCCCACTATGTAGACAGCTTTGGTTATAAGGAAGTACCGGAGTTTTTCAAGGAGCAGGAAAAAGCCCTCATTCCCGACGACTTGGAAACAGGCGAAACAATCAAAACACCGAGGGGGACTTTCTATGTAACCGCCATGAGCCGCGAGCAAATGGAAGCTGCCGGACATGGCTTGCACCACCAGTCCGACGACGGAAAATATCTGATTATGGGGAACGGAACGCGGGCGTTTGCCATTTTCGCAGAGCAGCCGGAAAACTATCTGAAAGCTGCCGAGCAGACCACCGAGCAAAATTACAATATGATTGACGGGCAGATAAACAACACTCCGACCGTCGCAGAACTGGAAGCAAAGGTAAAGGCAGGAGAAACCATTTCCCTTGTTGACCTTGCGGAAGCTGTCAAGGCTGACAAAGAACGCGGCAAGGCAGCAAAAACGGAAAAGAAGCCCTCTATCCGGGCGCAGCTTAGAGCCGAGAAAGAACAGACACAGAAGAAACAGGCAAAACAGAAAACACAGGATTTGGAAAGGAGCTGACCTATGAAGTTACAAAAATTTGAAAATGTGGACGTTGTCGCTTCCCTTGAAGCCATAATGAAACAGAACACCGCTTTTTATCAGAGCGATTTTGACATAGACAAACAGATTTTGCAGAAAGCAGCGATAAGCCCTATCCCGGAGGGTAAACGGCTTTTGTGGTTTTCCCGCCCGTCCGGGACGTGCTGCTTCCGGGAACGGGACGTGTTTCTAAAGGACACAAGGCAGCATAATACATGGCGGTTTTACGGGGAACAGACCCACGATACTATCCTTGCCTATGCGGTGGAACTGACAGGCACAGAGCAGGGAAAAATCAAAGGCAATCTTTATGAACTGGATTATCCACAGCATTTCCGGGAAGTAATTGAAAAATCCATATCCGCAGACAACTACACGCTGCTTTATGAGCATGGGGAGCTGACGAAGCCTGCCGGACAATATTTTGACGGGAACACCGACCCGCAGCTTGGAAAGTTTATACGTTTTGAAGCACAGCCAAACGACCCGGAAGCCTTAAAAAGCCTTTTGGGGGAACAGAAAAAAAAACGGATACAGCATACGCCGGGAGATTTTAAGTCACATATCGACGCCCTGCATGACAGACGGATTGAAACGGAAGCCCGCCGGATTGTGGAAAATATGAAAAGACTTGGAGCACCGGACAGCCCCGAAAAGACCCAGTGTGCAGTAGAAATTTCGCCCTACTTTGTCCCACTGGCAACGGATAAGGACATGGAACGGCTGTTTTCCATGCTGCCTTATAAAAGCCTTTCCTTTTCCACGTTGGAGGACAGGCATGGCGTTTATGCGCTGATAGATAAAAGCGAAAAGAATAAAGAGATAAAAAAGTCCCGCCCCTCTGTCCGGGCGCAGTTGCAAACAGAGAAATCCCCCAAAGTCCCGAAAAAGACGGCAAAAACAAAACATTACGAATTGGAGGTATGAGCATGATTAGACTGACCATTGAAGAAATGAACCTGTTGAATATTTACCATGAGGGAAGCAAGGCACAGCTTATTGAAAATATGACGGCTGCGCTGCCGTTCATGGACGAGGATATGCGGGAACTGGCGAAGCGCACCCTTGCGAAAATCGCACCTCTGACAGAAAATGAGTATGCGGAGCTTGCCATTTTCGCCGCTGATGAAGTATGACCGGGCTAAAGCGGCTTACGCCGCCCCAAAGCCGGAAAGTCAACAGCCTTGTAAAAAAGGAGTGCTGCAACTGCGATAACGGACACTGTATTTTACTGGACGACGGGGAGGAATGTGTCTGCCCGCAGCTCATTTCCTGTTCGCTTTTATGCAAGTGGTTTCAAATTGCCGTACTTCCTCTTGATAAGCTACTGTATGCAGAGCTTTTCAAGACAGAGGACAAAAAGCGTTGTACCGAGTGCGGCACGTTCTTTGTATCAAAATCAAACAGCGTCAAATACTGCTCGGACTGCCGAAAGCGGATTACCCGCAGACAGGCGGCCGAGCGCATGAGGAAACGGCGTGCGGCGGTTACGCAATAAGGGCAAAAAGAGCCTTGATTTACAGGGCATAAACGGCGTGAAACTGGCATAGGCGATACAGAATACCTTTCCCTTGAAATCGTGGTTCTACTGCGTAACATATCAAATCATCTGTACCCACAAAAAACGGGCGCGGCGGCTATGATTACATGGCTGCTGTTGCCCGTCTTTTTATTTGTTTTGTCTTTGATTAGCAATAAGTATTTGAGCTATTTCGGGGTGTTCTTTCAATGACTCTACTTGTTCTTCTTGCCACTCTTGTATTTCCTCTTTTGATATGTCTATCATTTCGTAGCCATGTCTTGTATCAACAAAAACCGCTAGTTCTTTGTAAATTGAAAGAAGCTGTTGATACCCCTCACCTAATCCTAAATATGAAACATCAGCAAAATCAAATTGCAATAAAAAATCATTCGGTTTCGGTAAAATTCGCAACAATTCAGACAGTTGGATTTCTGAAATAATATGTATTACTTGTGTGTCACAATAGGAAAAACTTGGCGTGCCGGATATTTCGTTGCAAATATTTAGAATTAGCGTCCTAAAATTGTCACAATCTTTCAACAAATCAAAAGAGTATGGTGTCGTTCCGTTTTCAACTTCATTTTTGAAAGACTTTTGCTTACATAGAATAACTTTATTTTTGAAATGAAGTTTATCCATATCTTCGAGTTTTCCCGTTTGCAATAGTTTTTCTTGCTCTGCTGCATATTTAATCATT
>OHSG01001054.1_pt1 | contig 11670 bp, 8 predicted proteins | sample 1578601 | NCBI WGS metagenome assembly OHSG01 (sample SAMEA3879534, study PRJEB24766) | human gut metagenome | biome: human-associated habitat; feature: feces | place: USA | collected 1985/1987
CCCACATCGGCCTGTTGGAAAGCTGCAAATTCGCCGAAGAATACCGTAAAAACGGTGCATTCTGCCGGGCCGATGTGGGCATCGGCCCCTACAAAGCCCGCACCAGGGTGCTGTGTTATCGGAGTTCGCCTACAAGGCTCCATGTTGTGCAGCCTGTGATCGTCACGTCCAAAAACTGGCCGATCAGGCTGTCGTCTCCCGCGAAGCGGACGAGTCTTCCGCCCTCGGTGCGGGCGGTGAGCAGGTCCTTGTCGCGGCCGTCGCAGAGCACGCGGACGGTCTTGCCGACGTAGCCCTGATGAATTTCCAGCGAAATGCGGTTCTGCACGGCGCAGAGCCGGTCAAAGCGGCGGTTTTTCTCCTCCTTGGGCGTCGGGTCGTCCATTTTCGCGGCAGGCGTTCCCGCGCGCGGGGAGAAGATAAAGGTAAACAGCGCGTCATAGCGCACGTTTTCAATGAGGCTGATTGTGTCCTCGAATTCCTCCTCCGTCTCGCCGGGGAAGCCAACGATCACGTCGCTGGTCAGAACCAGCTCGGGCATGATCTGGCGGCCATAGTGCGCCAGCTTCAGATATTCCTCGCGGTTATAGTGCCGGTTCATGGCCTTCAGCACCCGGTCGTTGCCGGACTGGAAGGGCAGGTGGAACTGCTTGGCGATCCTGGGGTATTTCGCAATGGTGTCAAAGAGCTTTTTGCTTGCGTCCTTCGGGTGGCTCGTCATGAAGCGCAGCCAGAAGTCTCCCGGCAGCTGTGCGATCTCGGCCATGAGGTCGGCAAAATCAACGCCCAGCCCCAGATCCTTGCCGTAGGAGTTGACGTTCTGCCCTAAAAGCGTAATGTCCTTATAGCCCGCCGCGATGAGGCCCTTGACCTCTTCCAGAATCTCCTCGGGCCGTCTCGAGCGCTCCCGCCCGCGCACATACGGCACGATGCAGTACGAACAGAAGTTGTTGCAGCCGTACATGATCGACACCCACGCCTTGAGATCGGACGAGCGCACGACGGGGATACCCTCTGCAATATTGCCCGCGGAATCGTCCACGGCAAAAATGCGCTTGTTCGTGCGCAGCACGCTTTGCAGCAGTTCCGGGAAGCGCCATAATTCGTGCGGATTGAACACGCCGTCAACATGGCGGTAGCTGTTTTTGATGCGCTCGACGACCTGCGGCTGGCCCATCATGCAGCCGCAGAGAAAAATTTTTTGCTCCGGGTGCCGGGCCTTGGTGTGTACGAGCGCGCCGACATTGCCGTAGACGCGGGTTTCCGCGTGCTCACGGATGGCGCAGGTGTTGATAACGATGCAGTCCGCGCCCTCTTCGGTGTCCACGATCTCATACCCGCTTGCACGCAGCATCCCGCGGATGCGTTCGGAATCCGCTTCGTTCTGCTGGCAGCCGTATGTATCGACAAAGGCCCGCGGCGTCCTGCCGCGCGAGGCCCAAAGGGCTTTGATCTGCTCGCAGACAGCGGCTTCCTTCTCCAGCGCCTCCTGCGCGATCACAACGGGTTTGCGTTCCATGTACGTTTCCTCCGAACTGCATAACTTAACAATTTATTATAGCAGATTCTATGTGGATTTGCAATGGAGCAAAACAAGCAGTCAAAGGCATAGGTTTTTGCAATTTTCCGAATTGTACGTAGGGGCGGACGACTCTGTCCGCCCGCTGCGAATTCTCTGATATTTTCAGCAAATCTGCAACATTTAAGGGGCCGACAGAGTCGTCGGCCCCTACAGCGGCAGTGCAGTTTTATGATATATCATCCCACAATCAGTCCCTGGACGACCTTTGCGGCCAGGAGGATGAGGACAAGGATGATAGCGGGCTTTACGATCTTCGAGCCGTTTTTGATGGCGAGTCCCGCGCCGATGAAATGGCCGAGGATGCTCGACACCGTGCCGATGAGGCCGAGGACGAGGAAGACCTTGCCGCTTAACAGGCTGGTCAGGAGCGAGGCAATGTTGGAAGACAGATTCACGAGCTTGACATTGCCGCCCGCCGTGCGCACGTCGAGCTTGCCGAGATTGCAGAAAATGAGAAGCAGGAACGTGCCCGTGCCGGGCCCGTAGAACCCGTCGTACGCGCCGACGACGAGCGCGGCCAGATAGACGATGGCCATCTGCTTTTTGGGCTCGATATCGCCGCGCTCCTCCGGCAGCTGCCGCTGGCGCAGCACGACGAAGGCCACGACCGGCAGCACGATCAGCAGCAGATATTGTAAGTACACCTCGGAGATCATCAGCTGCAATTTTGTTCCGAAGAACGAGCCGATGAGCGCCAGCACGATGGACGGAATGCCGAGCTTCCAGTCGACATAGCCGTTTTTGATATACCGGCCCGTGGAAAACGCGGTGCCGATGGAGGAGGAAAATTTGTTTGTGCCCAGCGCAAAGTGCATCGGAAGTCCCGCGAGCAGATACGTCGGGACGGAAATAATGCCGCCGCCGCCCGCGATGGCGTCCATGAACGACGCAAAGAATACGCCGATGACGACGATGACGACCATTTGTACCGTCAGATCCTGTACGCCCATTTTATATCTCTCCTTTGATTGCAAGCTCCAGCATATCGGCCACGCCGCCTTCTTCGTTCGTCGGCGCAATCAGATCTGCTTTCTGCTTGAGCGCTTCTTCCCCGTTTCCCATTGCAACGCCGACGCCCGCGAAGTCGAGCATGGCCGCGTCGTTGCCGCTGTCGCCGATGGCCATGACCTGCTCGCGCGGAACGCCGAGTTTTTTGCACAGCGCTGCAAGCGCAATGCCCTTGCTGGTGTTCGGATTCATAACCTCCAGATCAACATAGCCCGCGCCTGTCACGAAATACGGCAGCTTTGTCAGATCGGCCATGGCCCTTTCACACTCTTCCTGACTGGAAAACGGCACATAGAGCTTTTCTACGGGTTTACCCCAACCGGCGACCATGGCGTCCAGATCGTCGACAAATTCATGCGACTGCTCAAACAGCCACCGGAAGTCAGCGGGATAATAGCGCTCAAAGCGCGCCATCTGCTCTTTGGAGTTATACACAATGCCGCCGGAGAAGAAATTGACAAGCCCGTCGTACCGGCGCACATGGGAATAGATCAGCCGCGCATCATCCGGGGACAGCGGGCAGTGGTAGAGTGTTTCACCGGTTTTCAGATCCTGTGCGATCGCGCCGGTCTGCGTGACGGCGTAGCGGATCTGCGGAAGCGCGTCTAAAATGTACCAGCACTCTCCCGGCGCGCGTCCGGTACACAGAACGAGCTGGATGCCGTGTTCCAGCGCACGCTGCGCCGCGGCCTGCACCCGCGGCAGAACGCGCTGGTCAGCGGTGACGAGCGTACCGTCGACATCGACGGCCACAAGACGGATAGCCATAGCAGATTACCTCGATACCATAAAAATCAAACTCATTTTACCAGTCCCGTCCGGGTAAATCAAGCCGCCGAAATTCACAATTTCTTCTTTTTTTGCCGCCATATATGTGGTATAATCTCACTTTAGAATACGTACCGCAGCGCGTACCGCGCGGCGCAGAAAGGGTTTTTACCATGGGACTGTTTACAAAACTATTCGGCACCCGCTCTGAGCGAGAGGTCAAAAAGCTCGAGCCGCAGGTCGAGGCCGTCATGGCGCTCGAGGAGCCGTATAAAAAGCTGACCGATCAGGAGCTTCGCGCGAAGACGCAGGAATTCAAAGACCGCTATGCGTCCGGCGAAACGCTCGACGCGCTGCTGCCGGAGGCGTTCGCCGTCTGCCGCGAGGCAGCCGACCGCGTGCTCGGCATGCGTCCGTACCGGGTGCAGGTCGTGGGCGGCATCGTGCTGCATCAGGGCCGCATCGCCGAAATGAAGACCGGCGAAGGCAAGACGCTCGTCGCAATCCTGCCTGCATACTTGAATGCGCTGGCCGGAAGGGGCGTGCACATCGTCACGGTCAACGATTATCTCGCCAAGCGCGACTCGGAGTGGATGGGCAAGGTCTACCGCTTCTTAGGACTTTCCGTCGGCCTCATCGTCCACGATCTGACCGCGGAGCAGCGCCGCGCAGCCTATGCCGCCGATATCACCTACGGCACGAATAACGAGCTGGGCTTCGATTACCTGCGCGACAATATGGCGATCTACAAGCAGGAGATGGTGCAGCGCGGCCACGCGTTCGCCATCGTTGATGAGGTCGACTCCATCCTCATTGACGAAGCGCGCACACCGCTCATCATTTCCGGCAAAGGCGAGGAATCGTCCAAGCTGTATGAAATGGCGGATTATTTCGTCTCCCGCCTGAAAAAGCAGGTCTTCTCCACGACGGACAACAAGGAACTGCAGGATCAGTATGACTGCGATTACATCGTCGACGAAAAGGACCGCTCCGTTTCGCTCACGCAGAAGGGCATTGAAAAGGCCGAGCAGTTCTTCAACGTGGAAAATCTGGCCGACCCCGAAAACGCCACGCTCTCGCACCACATCAATCAGGCCATGAAGGCGCGGGGCCTCATGAAGCGTGATATCGACTACGTTGTCAAGGACGGCGAGGTCATCATCGTCGACGAATTCACGGGCCGCCTCATGTACGGCCGCCGCTATAACGAGGGTCTGCATCAGGCCATCGAGGCCAAGGAGGGCGTCAAGGTCGCAAGCGAAAACAAGACGCTCGCCACCATCACATTCCAGAACTTCTTCCGTCTGTACGACAAGCTCTCCGGCATGACCGGCACGGCGCTGACCGAGGAGGAGGAATTCTCCGGCATTTACAATCTCGACGTCGTCGAGATCCCGACGAATAAACCGGTCATCCGTATCGACGACCCCGATGTTGTTTATAAGACCGAGGCAGGCAAATACCGTGCCGTCATCGCCCAGATCAAGGAATGCCACGCCAAGGGCCAGCCGGTTCTGGTCGGCACGATCTCCATTGAAAAATCCGAGCTTCTTTCGCAGATGCTCAAGCGCGAGGGTATCCCGCACAACGTCCTGAACGCCAAGCACCATGAAAAGGAGGCCGAGATCGTCGCGCAGGCGGGCCATCTGGGCGCCGTGACCATTGCGACGAACATGGCCGGCCGCGGCACCGATATCATGCTGGGCGGCAACGCCGAATACATGGCAAAGAACGAGCTGCGCAAGCAGGGCCTGTCCGACGAGCTGATCGCCGAGTCCAATTCCTTCGCCGAGACGGAGGATCCCGAAATTCTGGCCGCACGTGCGGCCTATACCGAAGCGTATAAGCGCTTCAAGGTCGAGACAGACAAGCAGGCAGAGCTTGTCCGGCAGGCAGGAGGCCTTTTCATCATCGGCACCGAGCGGCACGAGTCGCGCCGCATCGACAACCAGCTTCGCGGCCGTTCCGGCCGTCAGGGCGACCCCGGCGAGACGCGGTTTTATCTGTCCATGCAGGACGATATCATGCGTCTGTTCGGCTCCGAGCGCATTATGAACATGATGGAGACGCTCGGCATCGACGAGGATACGCCTATCGACGCCAAAATTCTCTCCGGCGCGATCGAGAACGCGCAGAAGACCGTTGAGGGCCGCAACTTCCAGTCCAGAAAGAACGTGCTGGAATACGACGACGTGATGAATGTCCAGCGTAAGATCATTTACGAGCAGCGCCGCCAGGTGCTCGACGGCGAGGATCTGCAGAAGAACATCCAGTCCATGATGCGGTTCTATGTGGATACCTACGTTGCCAGCGCCTTCGGCGAGCAGCCGAAGCTGGCCGACAAGCAGCATTTCTTCGAGATGATGACGCATTTCGAGCCCATCTTCTTCCCCACGGGCACATGGCTTCTCTCCGACGAGGAGTTGGCCGCGCTCACGCGGGAGCAGACGGAAGAGAAGATTTTGTCTCTCATGCAGCGCGCCTATGCCAAGCGGGAGGAGCAGTTCACGTCTCCCGTCATGCGTGAAATTGAGCGCGTCGTGACGCTGCGTGTGGTCGATGAATTCTGGATGGATCACATCGACGCCATGGACGATCTGCGGCAGGGCATCCGCCTGCGCGCCTACGCGCAGACAGACCCCGTCATCGAGTATAAGCGCGAGGGCTTTGATATGTTCGAGGCCATGAACGACGCAATTAAAGAAGAGATCGTCCGCCGCGTCTTCCTCGTCCGCCTCCGGACGAATGAGGAGATCAAGCGCCAGCGCGTGGCGAAGGTCACCGGCGAGGGGGCTGGCGGCGACAAGACCGTCAAGCGTCAGCCCGTCGTCAAGAAGATCAAGGTCGGCCCGAACGACCCGTGCCCGTGCGGCAGCGGAAAAAAATACAAAAAATGCTGCCGCGACAAGGATCTCGCCGCCGAACGCGGCCAGAACGCGAATTAAGCCCATGTTTCACACCATTCACCACGGAACACTTGAATATCTGACCGCCGACGCGCTTTCCGGGAGCGTGCACTGCTTCTCCACGCGCTTCGGCGGCGTGAGCGAGGGGGCGCTGTCCTCCCTCAATCTCGGCACGCACCGGGGAGACAGACCGGAAAACGTGCGGGAGAATTACCGCATTCTCGGCACCGCCGTTGGCTTTTCTCCGGAGGAAACGATCTTTACCCGGCAGGAGCATACCGATCTTCTGCTGCGCGTCGGCAAGCAGGACTGCGGCACAGGGCTGGAGCGGGAGCAGACCGCCGTCTGCGACGGGCTTCTGACCGACGAGCCCGGCGCGGCGCTCGTCTGCTTCGGTGCGGACTGCACGACGCTGCTGCTTGACCCCGTGCGGCAGGCCATCGCCGCCGTCCACGCCGGGTGGCGCGGAACGGCGCAGGGCATCGCGTACAAGGCCGTCCTTCGGATGCAGGCGGAATTCGGCTGCGCGCCGGAGCACATTCATGCGGCCATCGGCCCGTGCATCGGCCGCTGCTGCTTTGAGGTCGGGCCGGAGGTGCCGGAGGCCATGCGGCGATCGCTCGGCCCGGACGCGGAAGCGGCAATTGAACTGCATGGCGAAAAGGCGCACGTCGATCTGAAGCGCCTGAACCGCATCTGGCTGGAAAGAGCGGGCGTGCAGGTGATCGACATCTGCCCGGACTGCACCAAATGCCAGCCGGAGCGCTTCTGGTCGCATCGCGTGACCGGCGGGAACCGCGGGTCGCAGGCCGCCATCATCCGGCTGAAAGGAGGCGCACCGGCATGAAACGAAAGCTTTTGATGCTCACAGCGCTTGCGCTGTGTCTGGCCCTTCTTTGCGGCTGCACGACGATCGCGACGAGCGAATGGATGCAGAATCTTTTCCCCGTCGGCGACGAGGCCGTCGCCGCCCAGCAGACCGGCTCGGTCAACGGCTCGGAGGATAAGCAGGAGGTCAAGCAGGTCGTCACCGAGACGTATACGGCGCTTGAGTCCTTCGGCCTGGCCTACCAGCCGGATTACGGCCTGCAGCCCTATAACTGCCAGAGTCTCAACAACCGCATCATCTTTTCCTTCCTCTACGAGCCGCTGTTCGCCGTGACAAGCAGCTACGAGGCAGAACCGATTCTCGCCGAGAGCTATTTTGTCACTGACGACGGACGCACGACCACGGTGAAGCTCCGCTCCGGCGTGACCTTCCACGACGGCAGCGCCCTTACCGCGGCGGACGCGGCATATTCCATCGAATCCGCCGCAGGCTCGGAATATTACGGTTCGCGCCTGCGCTTCATCACTTCCGCCGAGGCGCAGGACGATCTGACGCTCGTGCTCTCGACGAGCGAAGCGTATGAGTGCCTGCCGCTGCTGCTGGATATTCCCATCATCAAGTCCGGCACGAAGGACGAGGTCAGCCCACCGGGCACAGGCCCGTATGAATTTGCAGAGACGAAGCTCACGCGCTGTGAAAACTGGTGGCGCGATACCGCGCCGCTGGTCGATTTTGACGAGATCGCGCTGACCGTCTCGTCCACTGCCGCCGACGTGCGTGATAATTTTGAGTATCAGAAGGTCAACATGGTTCTGACGGACCCGAACTCCTCCGCGTTCGCAGGCTTCCACAACGACTACGAGCTGTGGAACGAGGAGACGACCATCATGCAGTACATCGGCTACAACATGAACTCGCCCGTCTTCTCCAACTACGGCCTGCGCGGCGCGATCACCTTCGCCATCGACCGCGAGCAGCTGGTCGAGCAGACGCTGGGCGGCTTTGCCGTCGCGTCGACGCTGCCGTGCTCACCCAATTCCCGGTATTACGACGTGAAGCTGGCCAACAGCTTCGCCTATGACACCGGCTCGTACTACGACCAGCTGGCCGGCGCCTCCGTCGAGGACGCGACCGGCGACGGCATCCTCGACCTCTACGTCCCCTCCAAGGGCTATTCCGTCCCGGTCGAGGGCACGATGCTCGTCTGCTCGTCGAGCTACATCCGCGTACAGGCGGCAAACGAGGCCGCGAAAATGCTCAATTCTCTGGGCTTCAACATCACAGTCAAGTCCATGGAGTATACCGAGTACAAGCAGGCGCTTTTACAGGGGAATTTCGACCTGTACTACGGCGAGGTGCGCCTGTCTCCGAACTTTGACCTCTCGCCGTTTTTCGGTGCGACCGGCACGCTCAACTATGGCGACCTGTCCGACAGCACGATGATGAACCTGTGCAGCATGGCGCTTGTCAACAGCGGCAACACCTATAATCTCTATAAGCGTGTATGCGAGCGCGGGTATATTACGCCCATCCTGTTCAAAAGCTATGCGCTCTACACCACGCGCGGCGCCGTAACAGAGCCGACACGCTACCTCGACTGGTTCCTGCCGTATACGGTGCAGACGGAAGAATAATGAAAAAACGCGGGAGGATACGCCCATGAAACGAATCCTGATGATCGGCACCGGGGGAACGATTGCGTCCGGGAAGACGGCGGAGGGCCTTATGCCGGAGCTGACGAGCGAGCAGCTTTTGTCCTTCGTCCCGGCGGTATCGGCGCTTTGCCGGGCGGAATGCTTACAGCTTCTGTCGCTGGACAGCACGAATCTTGCCCCGTCGCACTGGCTGCTGATCGCAAAGGCCATCCGTGAGCGGTATGACCGCTACGACGGCTTCGTCATCAGCCACGGCACGGACACCATGGCCTATACCGCTGCGGCCCTCAGCTATCTCATTCAGGGGGCGCGCAAGCCCATCATCCTGACTGGCGCGCAGAAGCCCATCAGCTTTGACTCGACTGATTCCAAGGTCAATCTGACCGACGCGTTTTTATGCGCGTGCAGTGACACCCTGCACGGCGTCATGATCGTCTTCAACGGCAAGGTCATTCAGGGCACCCGCGCCTGCAAAACGCGCACGAAGAGCTACGAGGCCTTCTCCAGCATCAATTACCCGTATCTGGCTGTTTTGCAGGACGGCTGCATTCTGCAGTACATCGAAAACGCCTGCCTGCCCGAGCCGGTCTTCTATGACACGCTCGACGAGCGCGTTGCGCTCCTGAAGCTCATTCCCGGCGCGCGGGCGGAGCTTGCGGGCTGGATGCTCCGGCACAACGATGCGCTGATCCTGGAAAGCTTCGGCGTGGGCGGCATCCCGTCGTATGACGGGAATGACTTCCTGTCCGTGCTGGAGGAGGGCATTCAGGGCGGCAAGACCGTCGTTCTGACCACGCAGGTGCAGAACGAGGGCAGCAACGTCGGCGTTTATCAGGTCGGGCACAAGATCCGCGAATGCCCGCAGGTGCTTGAGGCGTTCGACATGACGACCGAGGCCATCACGGGAAAGCTCATGTGGATCCTCGGCCAGACCAGGGCCCCCGCCCAGATCCACCGCCTGTTCTACACCCCGGTCGCGAACGACATTCTGAATTACCGCACATGAAAAACCGCCCGGCGCGGTGAAAACCCCCATTTGTTAGCCAGGTATGGGAAAAACCTGATACTAGGGTGTATCTGAAAACTCCCAACGCACCCGGACAGCGGGCCTTTTTGCGGTGCGCCGCGTCATTTTTCCTTGAAATACGTCAGTATTCCTGCGAAAAAATGTCTTGCGCAACGCAAAAATCCCTCGCTGCCGGTCACATCATGAGTTTTCAGATACACCCTAAGAAATGGGGATTCACTATGTCAAGGGAGAATACACCGGAGTTCGGGAAGCTGGCTGCGGGAACGACTGAAGGGCCTGCCGCCTGCGATTCACAGACGGCAAGCCCTTTTGGCGGCATGATTCTTTGTTGTTCGAAATTTTACCTGACCTTTTGGGGACGTTTCCCGTGCGCGGCGGCCCGGTTTTTTTCAGTCGCCCATCAGCAGGTCCATGACGTACATTTCGAGCTTTTCGAAGTTCTGCTCCTTGACGCAGGCAGCCTGGAATTCGTAGTCGAATCTCTTGACCTTGGCCAGCAGCTTCTCGAAGATCTTCTTGGAGTTGATCAGATGGCGGTAGCAGTCCTCGTCGGGCTGGGTGCGCATGGCCTTGACGTCGAGGCCGACGCATTCAAAGTTGCCGCGGTCGCCGAAGTTGTTCTCGTACAGGACCTTGACCTGGTTGAACGCGTTGCGCAGGTTGTCGACGCCGAACGCCTTGTCCTGGTCGTAGCGGCAGCCGTTCTGGTCGTTCAGATGCACGCCCCACAGCTTGTTGAGCGCCAGCGCGAAGCCCATGTCGTTCGCGGGATCAAGACCGGCGAGGATGGAGTGCGCGGATTCGATGCACAGGCCGACGCGGCTCGGATCGACGGTGTATGCGCCGACGGCCAGCGCGTGACCGGCAGTGCCGCAGATGGAGCGGTCGATGGGCTCATTGGGCTTCGGCTCGACAAGGATGAGCGCGTCGTCGCGGTAGGTCAGGATGTCGTTGAACGCGTCGCGCAGCTGGAGGGTCATTTCAACGGGGTTCTTGCCCTCGGCGCAGAGCGTGCCCTCGCGGGCCAGCCACAGCTGGATCTTCTTGGTGCCGAGCGCCTTGGCAATGTCGCAGGAGCGGCGGGCGCGCCACTGGGCAAATTCACGGTCTTCCTTGCGGGAGGCGGTGAAGCCGCCGTCATTCGTGCGCTTGTCGAACCACAGACGCGGCGCGACGAACTCTGCGAACAGGCCGTATTTGTCGAGCATCGCCTTGACGTCCTTCGCGTAGTCGATGATCTGCTTCTCGGTCATGTTGTTCATGTCGGGAACGGCGTCGTCGTCATGGAACTGCATGCCGGCCAGACCGATCTCGGCGTACTTCTTCATTTTCTCTTCCAGCGGAATGCTCTTGCGGTGGCCGGGGCCAAAGGTTTCGTTGCCCTCGTGGACGTTCCACGGGCCTGCGGTAAATCTGAATGTTGCCATGTCTGCATCCTCCTGTATCAATTGTCTGGTTTCATACAAATATGTGCTTGAGGGGCGGGCGGCTTTTACCGAAAGCCGCCTCCGGATAGCTCCATCATAGCGGAACAGGCTGTTTGTTCAATGTTAGACTTGCTTTTTTTATCCGACAATCTTGCGATTTTAAATTTTTCGGTAGACTTCCACAAATTCCTTTGCCGCAATTTGTCATGATGCACAAGGACTTTTTTATCCGAAATATCTCCCAAGGGAGCTTGTGCGCGGCGGTCAGACTTCTTATAATAAGCAAAAAAGTTCGGAGGAACAGACCATGCATATGGCAGACGCATTTTTATCTCCTGCTGTCGCCGTTACGATGTACGCAGCCTCTGCTGCTGCGGCGGGCGTTTCGCTCGTGCAGCTGCGCAGGGAGGAGCTTGCCGCACTTCGCATTTTTGAACCGGGAGGGATGCAGCGTGAACAGAGCGG
>OHSG01001057.1_pt1 | contig 11643 bp, 8 predicted proteins | sample 1578601 | NCBI WGS metagenome assembly OHSG01 (sample SAMEA3879534, study PRJEB24766) | human gut metagenome | biome: human-associated habitat; feature: feces | place: USA | collected 1985/1987
AGAACTTCTGGAAGCGGGATTTCCGGAAAAGACTGCAATCCAGATGATCAATACAACACTGGTCTGCGGAAGAGAAGAAATCCATTACTCTACGATCGACCTTACAGTGTTTGATTTGTATACAGGGGAATGCGAATTGATCAAGGCAGGCGCATCCTCAACTTTTATTCGAAGAAAGGATCAGATTGAGCATCTGACATCGACAAGCCTGCCAATCGGAGTGATGAATTCACTTGAAATAGATTCAGTGAAACGGCAGTTGACGGATGGGACGTATGTGATCATGCTGACAGACGGAGTGCTGGATGCACTTCCGGTAGGAGAGCAGGACTTCCTTCTTGAAACAATCATAAAAGGAACGGAAATACGAAACCCCAAGGAACTGGCCAGACACATTTTACAGCAGGTACTTAACTGGACAGGAAAAGAACCGGAGGATGATATGTCAGTTTTGGTTGCAGCTTTGTGGAAATGCAGAAAGTAGCCATTGACATAGAAGTAACCGTTAACGTATAGTTGAGGTATGATGGATAAAAGATTAGAAAAGATTGAAAGCTATATCAGACAATATCATATGATAGAAAAAGGAGACAGGATTGTCATAGGTGTATCGGGTGGCGCAGACTCTGTATGTCTGCTGATGGCACTTTGTTCATTGCAGGAAAAGCTGGGATTCCAGGTGCTTGTCTGCCATGTGAATCATGAACTGCGCGGAGAGGAGGCTGCACAGGATGAGGCATATGTGGAAATGCTTTGTCATAAAATGCAGGTTCCTTTTTTTGCATTTCATGAAAATGTGGAATTAATTGCAAAAAAGCGGAAAGAATCATTGGAGGAAGCAGGCAGATATGTGCGAAGACAGTGAATTTTGGCATGGATATGATTGGGAGAATAGAAAGGGAGATTTTAAATCTCATAAAGATTTTTGGATACCTAAAATTGAAAGAAATATTGAGAGAGACAAAGAAGTAAACAAAGCACTCGAAGATGATGGATGGAAAGTCCTTCGTTTTTGGGGACGGGATATAAAGAAACATTGTAAAGAATGTGCTGATGCTATACAGATAGTATTAGAGGAGTAAACAAGAATTAGTAGTTTTACTAAATATTATTTAAGCAAAAATGCTTCTAAGGCAGAACTATCAATACTACTTATACTGTAATACTTGGGAAGACTCTGGAAAAACATACTAACGGATGGAGATAGAAACTGTTTATGTATAAAACAATAGATTTGTGCGCCGGAATTGGAGGAATAAGGCAAGGCTTTTGTAAGACGGGAGAATTTGTGAATGTATTATCTGCGGAAATAGATGAATTTGCCGCCGAAACATATAAATTAAATTTTAACGGAGAGGATCCGCTAAATGATTTAACAAGCATAGAGTTTAAAAACAAAGCGGAACGAGTGGGATGCGATGTTTTGCTGGCGGGTTTTCCGTGTCAACCGTTTAGCAGTCAAGGAAATAAAGAGGGATTTGATGACCCCACAAAAGGAACTATATTTTTTCACATAAAACAGATTATAAACAAAACTCGACCCAAGGTGATATTTCTTGAAAATGTGCAAAATATAGTTTCACATGATGGAGGAAGAACAATTCATGTAATAATTGATTCACTTGAGAAAAAGCTCAATTATAAAGTTGTAGGAATCTCGTATAATGAAAACGGCCAGTTTGTGATTGAACATAGTAAATTGGTTCGCAATACAAAAGATTTCGGGCTTCCGCAAAATAGACCTCGAGCCTTTTTTATAGCGTTTGATAGGAGGTTATATGAGGGGTTATTTGATAATATCGATGATAATCTTCCTACAGAATTATATGCATCACTTAAGAAAAATTCTTTGCTAAACCGTAGCCTTAATCAATTGTTGGAAACAAATGTAGATATACATTACTATATGTCTGCGTCGTATCTTAATACATTAATCAAGCATCGTAATAGACAAAGACAAAATGGTAATGGTTATGGATATTGCATAGTCAATGATCCAAATAGAAAACAGCAAATTGCAAATACAATTCTCGCAACAGGTGGATCCGGAAAAGAACGTAATTTAATTGTTCAAACAATGCCGAAGTATAATCCGAAAGATAAAGCAGTTACGAGAAAAAAAGGAGGTCTAAATAAGCAGAATGTAAGAGTGATGACTCCTACAGAATGGGGAAGATTACAGGGCTTTATTGGCTATGGATTTGTTGATAATAATGGTGTGGATCACTTTCAGTTTCCGAACGATATGACTGAAACACAAAAATATAAACAATTGGGAAATTCGGTCTCAATTCCGGTTATTGAGACTATGGCATATTATATCTTGGATTGTCTAAAAATTTTTAATGAGAATAAAGAAAGAATTGTTCTCAATTATTTAGAAAATTACGGAAGTATATCGAAACAGAAAGTGAAGGCTTTATTTGATATTCCGGATCAAAAAGCCTCTGCATTATTGCGCAAAATGCAGAGAAATAATATGATTCGGTGCTCCGGAAAGGGTAGAAATGCGGAATATACTTTATTACATTTATAATAGGAGAAACAAAAGAAATGACGGAAAAAGAATACAAAATTGAAATTGATCCCGGGATTTTGGAACTATTGGGGCCAAGTTTATATACAAATATATATTATGTTTTAGCGGAATTGATTGCTAATGCATATGATGCTGATGCAAAGAATGTTTATATCATCGAGAAGGATAATGAAATAATCGTTGAAGATGATGGAAATGGAATGTCGTATAGAAAAGGGGATATCAATAAATATTTGGAAATTGCCAGACCGTCAAGATTATCTGATGAGGAAGCGGTGACTCCACTGAAGAGACACAAGATGGGGCGAAAAGGAGTGGGAAAACTTGCCGCTCTATCTGTTTCGGATGAAGTTTATGTAAAAACAGTGACAAATGGAGAAAAATCAGGTTTTGTTCTTTCAAGACATGTTAATGAGGATAAAAAATTAAAATCAATTGCTGACGAGGATATAGTATTCGAAAAAATATCAACACAGGGAACTTCAATAGTAATGACAAATCCGCAATACAAATTGCATGCTACTTCGAAGGCTATTCGACGTAATTTAATTAAGATTTTTCCTGTCATAGGAAATGATTTTCGTATTCATGTCATAAAGGATGGAACCGTTGAAATTATAGATTCGGTGGAGAAAGACATAGCTTCGCAGTTAAGTAATCTTATTACTCTTGGAAAAGATTATGCGAATATGGTATCTGCATTTCATCCTATCAAACCGGAACGAATGAATGACTTGTGTCATACTGAGCCTGGAAAAATAATTCCAATTGACATGGTTAACAGATATGGGGAAAAAAAGACATATAATTTAAAAGTAGAGGGATGGATTGGTGCATATAAAACTACACGGAACAGAAAAGCGGAAATCAGTGATTTCCCTGACAATTATGTCTCATTATATGCTAATGGGAAGATGGGGGAATTTAATATCTTACCACTGGTAGGAAGGAATAAGATGACGGAAGTTTACGTTGTCGGACAGCTTCATGTTGATTTGTTTGAATTGACCGAACTTCCGGATATGGCTTTGAGCAATCGACAAGGATATAAATCAGATGATTTAAGATATCAAGTAGTTTTGGAATATGTTCGAAATGAACTTTTACCTTTAACGTTGCGAATGAGAGGTGTATTTTCCGACTTAAAAAAATCACAGAAAAAAGAAAAGGAGTTGGAGAGAGGCAAAGCAGTTGAAAAAGAATTTAAGAAAGCTGTTGATTCGATGAATGAAAAAACATCAAAAAGTGCTGCTAAAGCAGTTATGAAAAAACTGGAAAAGGGTGATACATTAGCAGCAGATGATGTTGAAGAGATAATTGCAAAAGAAATAAAGGCACATAGTGCTGAAATCGGTATAAAACCTAAAGTGGACAGTAATAAAAAGAAAATATTGATTAGTCATACTCGTGCTGACAAAGATATGGCGGATGTTTTGTATGAAATGCTTAAGTATAATAATGTCCCGATAAAAGATATTTTATATACAAGTTGTGATGATGAAGAAGCAAGAATTCCGGAAGTAGCCAGTGGAAAGAGCGGAATATATGACTATTTAAGAGATTTTTTTGTAAATAGTGTATCTGATCAAAAACCATACATATTTTTTGTTACCAGTGCCAAAATGGGAAAATCATGGGGCGCGGTAACAGAAGTGGGAGCATGTTGGATAACAGAATCTGACCATAAAATATTTAATTTGTTTGATGAAAGTGCACCTGAAGGAGAAAGAGCATTTAGACCGGAGCATCCTTTAGATACAGACTCTTTGTGGCAAGAATGCAGACGAAATAAGCAAAAAGAGATTTGCATAGATAGTCTTCAATGTGATACTTTTGCGCAAAAAATAAAATTAGTTTGTGAACATTTAGGATATGATGCAAAATCAAAAGACGAGAATAAAGAGTTTCTCAAAAGAATGGTTCGAGTGGAGTAAAGACTATGAGATTACACGATTTATTTTATAAATTTATGTCCGAGTATGAAACAGAATTAAGTACGGCTAAAAAGAACGAGGATTATAAACGTCCTTTCGGAAAAATAGTCAGAGAAGATATTGCGGAAAAACTTAGAGAGCAGATTCAAACGGATGTATATAAAGTGAAAGGGAGTGTCGGAGCAGGTAGGTGGACCGATGTGCCTTGGATTGCGGTTTTTGATAAGCGTATAACTACATCAGCACAAAAAGGGGTTTACATAGTATACCTTCTTAATAAGGATACAAAGGAATTATTTTTAACTCTAAACCAGGGAGCAACGGATATAGCACAGGGAGGAGACGGTTCCGGAAAGCTTGCCTTTACGGGAAAACAACAGAAAGCCTTCGGTTACGGGCAAGTAATATACGAAGTAAAATAGGTCAATTGAGTGGCTTACAATTTGACCCGATTGATACAGGATCTAAACCGTATGATGCAGGATGCATATATTACATAAAGTATACTTTGGAGACATTGCCTGAAGATGATGAATTATATGCTGACTTGTTAAAATTCATTGAAGCATACGAGACGTATTATGACAAAGTTTATGTAAAATTGGGGAAAAGTAAGAATACGAAAGAAGGTGAAAAGTTGTCGCCGAGAGATCAGATCAATAAAATATCTGAATATATTAATGCAAAAGGATTCAAATATGATGAGAATTTATTAGCCAATTTCTATCTTAGCTTGAAGGCAAAACCGTTTGTCCTTTTGGCCGGAACCAGCGGAACCGGCAAAACCAGACTGGTTCGATTATTTGCTGAGGCAATAGGTGCATATGGTGATGGTCGTTATAAACAAGTGGCGGTGAAACCTGATTGGTCTGATTCTACGGATCTTTTTGGACATGTAAATTTGGATAATCATTTTATCCCGGGAGCAATTATTGAATTTATAAAAAAGGCTGCAGATGATCAACGTAAACTGCCTTATATTTTGTGCCTTGATGAAATGAATTTGGCTCGTGTTGAATATTATTTCAGTGACTTTCTTTCTGTTATGGAAACAAGGGATTGGGATGAACATGAGATAATTACAGACAAGTTGATTCCAAGGAGTTGTTATTGCGGGGACAAGAACGCAGAAGACCTATATTCGAATTTAATGATACCTGAAAATTTGTACATAGTGGGAACCGTTAATATGGATGAAACCACATTTCCGTTTAGCAAAAAGGTGTTAGACAGAGCAAATACCATAGAATTTTCATATGTTGATTTTGATTTGTCTGATGAGATTTTAGTGAAAAAACCTGAAGCCGTAGTTGTAGACAATGAATTTTTAAGAGCAAATTATTTGAGATTAAGAATAGATTGCGTCGATCAATGGGAAGATGTCATAACAATAAATGATAGGATATCTAACATAAATTCTGTTTTACAGAAGGGAGATGCACATTTTGGATATAGAGTGCGGGATGAGATAGTCTTCTACATGCTGTATAACAAAAAGTTTGGGCTGCTATCTGACAGAGAGGCGTTTGATAACCAGATAATGCAGAAAGTACTTCCGCGTATTCAAGGAAGTTCGGAAAAATTAGCAAATATTTTAAGGGAATTATTCAAACTTTGTGCTGGACCGTATGCACAGAAAAACGGACAGACAGACGCTCAAAAGATGGAAAATTATTTAATGGAGAACAACACGGTTGATTTCCCCAAAAGTGCTGAGAAAATATGTAAGATGCTTAGGAGATATGAAGACGATGATTTTACCTCTTTCTGGGTCTAATCAAATAATTGATGTGGTTGCCTCGGATATACGCGTCACTGTTAAGAGAAGAAAGGAACCTTCTCTTTCTTCTGATGCTCTTTCACAACAGCAGTCCAAGATTGAAATATGGGGTAAAATTGAAAAACTTAATATTGCGGGAAATGAGTGTGGTGTATCCGGAGAAAATTATGCTCTTGAGGAAACAGAACCTTTATTTTTTGAGCAATCGGATTATATCGTAAGCGCTAAGTCATTGAAAAACAAACCATTGTATTTTGAACATGCAAATAAGCATATAAGAGAAGCGATTACAACGGTAGATGATGATGAACCGAATCGCTTAACCGGAGTAATTAATTTCGGTAATGACGTAGGGTACTCAAATCTTATCTTTTATGATTCTTTGGGGAATCGTTTGTTAATTGAAATAGAGGTATTTCCGTCTAAACTTTCATATAAAGATGATTACGAATTGATTCGAAACGATATAAATGAAATGGTTGAAGGGGCGGTTATTGATTTCATTAATTCCACCTATTCATTAGGAACAACATGTGAATCAAGAACTAATGTGCCGGCAATTTTCTTTACGCTTATTAATCAGCTTTTTGATAAGTACTATAGAGCAACTAAGGTAATAATGCAATCTCCGACTCATAAATTGTTAAAAAAACACATAGTGGTTCCGAGTCATAAACTAAAGCAGACGGATAGCAAAACCATATTGTGGTTAGAAAAGCACCCGGAGCAGATAAGTTGTAATAACGGGAAAAAGATGTTTAACAGAGCTCTTGGGGTTCAGAAGACTATTACATATGACACAACTGAAAATCAGCTGGTTAAATTTATGTTTATAAACACTGTTAAGCAATTACTTAAGTTTAAACGCATGTATTTGGCAAGTTTTAAAGAACCTGATAAAATGGCGGATTCTATGGTGGTGGAAAGAATTGATGATATGGTATCTAAGATTAGCGGACAATTGAAAAATCCGATTTTTTCAGATATTTCAAGACTTAAAGACGTCAATACTATGTCATTGGTATTTCAAATGGCACCGGGATACAGAGAATTGTACAGATATTTTGAATTAATTCAGAAGGGAATATCTTTTAGTGGCGAGATATTTAGCTTTTCGGTAAAAGAAACCTCTACATTATATGAATATTGGTGTTTCATTAAGCTCGTTGATATTATGAAGAGAAAATATACACTTTTGGATGATGGCGGTAATATTATAAAAACGAGTAGAAAAGGGATTACAGTTACGATATCGAAAGACAGCAAATCGCGGGTGCGCTTTCTTGATACAAATACAGGGGATGTTTTTGAACTAATCTATAATCCCGGTGAGTACCCGTCGGATACAGTAAAACAAATTCCCGATACTGTACTTAAACTTACAAAAAGAGTAGGTGTTGAAGGAAAAAAAGCTGAATTTCAATATGTATTTGATGCAAAATATAAAGTTGAAATGAACCCAGATGAACATTATCCGGACAATGAAAAGAAACCGGGACCGAAAGTGGAAGATATCAATACTATGCATCGATATAGGGATGCAATTGTTGTAAAAGATGGAAATATTAGTGAAAAATTGATGTTTGGAGCATATGTACTTTTTCCGTACCCAAATGACGAAGAAGAGTATCGATCCCATCAGTTTTGTAAAAGTATAGATACGGTTAATATTGGCGGATTACCGTTTATGCCCGGAAAAACTAAAATAGCGGAAGAATTATTGACAAAGCTTGTAGGGGAATCAGATGCCAGTGCATATGACAAAGCAATTTTGCCAAGGGGAATTGAAGAAAAATTAGAAAAAGTTGATTGGACAAGGGAAGATGTTCTTGTTGGATCACTGGGATCAAGAGAACAATGGAAGGAATGTTTTAATAAAAAATACTACTATGTTCCGGTTGGAAGTATGGATGAAAATTATCATCAGATCGATTATATTGCGATTTATCATTCAAAAAAATTATTCGGAGAAGATGCAGGAGTTAGTTACTATGGTGAGGTGATAGAAACTGCCGTTGTTCCTCGAAAAGAGATTAATGATCTTGGTGGACGAACTAATCCGAGCGCTATGTGCTATAAGTTCACTATAAAGAAATGGGTAAGGCTTAATTCAAAGATAGAATTTGAAAAAGATTGGGTGTATCGACCAAGATACAGTAATTTCTTTTTGCTACATAACAGCAAATCTACCTTTGAGTTGTTTAATATTAGGACAGAGGCGGATTATAGATTAGTTTATGAACTCCGTAGAATTCGAGATAATTTGAGAGTTCAGGATAATGCAAGAGAACTGTTTGTAAAAATTAATGACGCGGTATCGGTTTATAACGATGAACTTTATATTCGAATATATAATTCGGGAAGAGAGTTATTTAGAATCAAAACATCGTTATTTGTAAAAACGCCAAGTATTGTATTTGAGGGACTCAGGAAATATATAACATAATCGATAGGACAACACGACAAATATACTTTGCGAAGGGGAAAGTGCAATTGGAGGAAAATAAAATTTACGAAGTTTTAAAAAAAATCGAAATACGAATTCAAGGGCAAACGATATCAAAAGAAAAACTGTTAAAATCTTTCGGACAGTATTTATCGCAGACATTTTCAAAACGGGATCATAATATTGGGCTTATTATGCATACAGGGTCTGTTTGTTTTGACGCAATGCTTGTGACGTATGCTATGATTTTTAACCTTATTTCCAATAAGGTGGAAACGGGAGATGTCGTTAATTCATTTTCAGAAGGGGATATAGTTTTATATGGCCAGAACAAGAAGAGTCGCTATTTTTTTGGCGGATTTGTAGACGGTAGTGAGATAAGAGCTGAAATTGGTAAGAAATATATTAAACTTACACAAGGTGGCACTTCTGTAAATTATATACCGGAAAAAAGTTGGAGAAATATTGAACCTTATAATGGCGACTCGGTTCGGATGGATGGGAGAGGTATAAGAAAAAAGTCTTCACTAAGAGATGATTTTTTTGTGGAAGTATTGGGTTTTACAAAAGAAAATATTCCCAGTGTTTTAGATACGTCATGCGTTATTGTTGCACCTCGTGACAGGGTTGATTATTTAGTCAAAAATATTAGCTTGGCTTTTGGTAAAAAGAAAATTAGTTTATTGGAATTGGTAACGGCATCATATTTTACGGAAGAAGATGAGTATCGGTACGGTGGGAATGCAGGAAAGAACGAACCAACACTTAAATTTACAGCAAAAGTTTCGGCTGCAAGACAATTACTCTTGTCAAGGCAAGGAAACAGACATTTAGGGTTAATAGTATTGGGAGAAGATTCTATTTCCAGAGGGTACTCGGAATTACACGAGTTAATAAATCGTAAATCGCTTCAATATGTTTATCTTTCTTCTTCGATAGACAGTGAATTGGCGTTTGCATTAACCTCGGATATTGAGGAAACAGAGGTATTTGCATGTACAAAAGATTTCCTGTTGGAAAACAGTACTACTGATATTGCGGAAATTAATGACTATACTCTTAAACTTTCGAAACAAGTCAATACAATAATTGAAAAGGATAATAAATTAATCGTACTTGAAGAAAATGGTCTTGAAAAAGAAATTGTTTATGAATTTAAAAAGATTATTATTGCCATAAAACGCAATGAGTATAGCACAGACGGAAAAGAACGATTTATTATGCTGGCATATTCGCTAATGAAACTGTTTGTTACGGCACCCTTTCCTATGGATAGATTCTCTGTGGCCAGAGAAAAAGGAATTATTGATGTAAGCACTCCGAGAGAAAAAATTAAGGAAATGGAGGTGTTGTTAACCGAATTTCCAAATGATTTACGAGAAAAAGCCACTTTAATTGTTCATATACTGGAAAAAGTATTAGAGCGAGAGGAGAATATTACGGCTAAGTATGAATGGTTAAGGAAGTATTTATATTCACATGTTGGTGAAAAAACAGCAATTGTTGTTCCAAAGGCATACTATATAACTATGCTGAAGGGTTCAGGACTGTTTTCCGATTACTTTTTCAGAAAAAAAGATTTTACTACTCCAAATAGATTTGATAATTCACAAATGTATGAATGTGTTATTGTGCTTGGAGATTATGAGGGAAAAGCATTCAATACATTCACGTGTAATGCTGCATCAACGATCATTTCGGTTTTGTATGAAAGTGAAAAAGTAGGATACTATTTTAAGAATAAGTCAACGCACAATAGAATTAATCAATTGCAGAAAAAATCGACGCTTATTGTTACCATGCAGGAGCAAGGCGAAGCAATAACATCTGAGGAAAAAGAGACTGAAGATTTTGAAAAGGAAATGGAGGAGTATATTTTCAATGCTGATATAACTTCTGTTAATTCGGAATATAGAAGTAATACGGGATGTGAGGGTATGGTAAACACCGCCATTGCTGTGGTAACTGCTTTTGATGATGATACAAAAGCGTACCTAAGTAAGCATTATAAGGCATATGTACTGGATGAAACAATAGGTGTTGTAAAGGAGGTAGAAGTACAAGAGATTTGCGAAGGAGATTCTATAGTTTTTACAAAAAATAATGATGATACCAAAGATATTGTTACTTCGATTTTAACAAAGCTCTTTCAAGACGGCTGGTTGGATGATAGTTCAAAGAAAAATTACATAAAAGCTAATTTATGGAAAAATTCATTAGTTGACTTTATGCATGCACAAAGATTGACAGCCAGGAAAGTTGCGGAGTTATTACTGAAAGATGGTGCAACTGTTCATGAGCAAACAATTTTAAATTGGCTTGATGAGGACTCGCACACAGTGGGCCCGAGAAATGTAGATTCAATACGACATATAGGAAATATTACCGGTGTTGACGAACTTAGAGATAATCCGGAAGAGATATTCGAAGCTTGTCGAGAGATAAGGTCAATTAGAAGAAAAATTTTGGACCAAGTAGGAACTGCAGTCGTTAATAAATTGAGCGGGAGGATTACCAAAGAGGGATCCGGTATGAATTTTATTTTTGAAAAAATAGACACTCTTGCGGAAATAAAGAGAGTAGAACGCATTGCACAAGTCGAAATGGTTGTTCCCGCGGGAATGGCCAACAGACCGATTTTTATTTAAGGGGGATATATGACAGACAAACAGAAGATGATAAAAACCAGAGATGAATATATCGAATTAGTAAAAAAAGAACTTATGGGACCGGGATCGGAAATTTCTATTCCTGACGAGGAACATGAGCTTATTTCGGATGCTCCAAATACGAGATATTCTGTAGGTGTTCTTTTTACTCAGAATACCAAAATTAATGCTGATAACAATGATGCGTCGCGTGTAGAGGAATTAGACAGCGATGTGCAGCCTGAAGAGGAAACGATAAAAATCGATAATGAAGAAGGATTTGTGAAACACCATCA